>Ga0209335_10003131_pt1 | contig 16794 bp, 17 predicted proteins | sample COG_09_FD_184753 | JGI IMG/M metagenome (GOLD analysis project Ga0209335, IMG submission 184753) | Pelagic Microbial community sample from North Sea - COGITO 998_met_09 (SPAdes) (version 2) | ecosystem: Environmental > Aquatic > Marine > Neritic zone/Coastal water | place: Helgoland, sampling...
TGAACAATTAGAAAAATATGATTTTAAAATAGGAAGATTGAAAACAGGAACCCCTCCTCGACTTGACTCAAGAACAATTAATTATGAAAATTTAGAAGAACAATTTGCAGATGATGATCCTTATTTCTTTTCTTTCTTAACTAAAAAAAATATAAACAAACAAGTTTCATGTCGCATGACTTATACTAACGACAAGGTTCATAAAATTATTGAAAAAAATTTGTCTAAGAGCGCTATGTACTCTGGAGGGATACAAGGTGTCGGACCCAGATACTGTCCATCGATAGAAGACAAGATTGTAAAATTTGCTGATAAGGGTCGGCACCAGATATTTTTGGAGCCTGAAGGGCTAAATGACCATAAAATTTACCCAAATGGTATATCAACATCACTTCCAGCTGATGTTCAGCAAGAAATATGTAATAATATCAGCGGTTTAGAAAATGTTTCTATTATTAGACCAGGATATGCCATAGAATATGACTTTATAGATCCAAGAGAACTGTTTTTAACGCTTGAGACTAAGAAGATTAGCAATCTTTACCTTGCAGGTCAGATTAATGGAACGACAGGATATGAAGAAGCGGCTGCTCAAGGTCTTATAGCTGGGATAAATGCTGCTCAATCTTTTAAAAAATCTGAACCTTTTATTCTCGATAGATCTGATGCTTATATAGGAGTAATGATCGACGATTTAGTGACAAAAGGTGTGGCTGAACCATACAGGATGTTTACATCAAGAGCTGAATATAGATTAAGCCTGAGATCTGATAATGCAGATCAAAGATTAACTGCAAAAGGAATAGAAATTGGATTAATTGGCGATGTTAGAAAGGTTCTTTATCTAGATAAATTCCACAAAATTAAACAAATTAATGTAAAAATGGTTCAATCAACTATATCACCCAATAAAGCAGGTGAATTTGGTATAAAAATTGCAAAAGATGGTGTTTTAAGATCTTCTAATGAAATATTAACTCAAAAAGGGGTTGATATGAAAAAAATAAGAGAAATATGGCCTGATATACCTTTCTTTAGTAGTGATATAGATGAACAAGTTGAAATCAATGCACATTATCGAGGTTATCTAAAAAAACAAAAAGCTGATATTTTGGCCTTTAAAAGAGACGAAAACCTTATAATCCCTGATAAAATTAATTATGACAGCCTTTCTGGCTTATCAAATGAGGTAAAAGCTAAGTTTAAAAAAATTAAACCCAAAACGATGGCTCAGGCTTTAAGAATCGATGGAATTACTCCAGCGGCAGTATATATTTTGTTGTCACACGTCAAAAGAAAGTCTATTAAGCATATAGCTTAATGGATCAAGAAATTTTAAATTCTTACTCTAGACTCAATGACTTAAATGTTTCACGTGAAACATTTTTAGACTTTGAAAGCTACATAACTATGATATTAGAAAAAAATAAAAAAATTAACTTAATTAGCCAAAATACAGCTTCAAAAAAGTCTATAATTGATCGCCATATAATTGATTCAGCGCAAATAATTGATTTTGTTGACTTAAATAGTAATACAACTACAGATTTAGGTTCAGGAGGTGGTATGCCAGGGATTATAGTAGCAATTATCTTAAAAAATATGAAAAATAAAATGAATGTTCATCTATATGAAAAAAGCTTTCATAAAAGCCATTTTTTAAAAGAAGTTTCTGAAAAATTAAATTTAAATACAAAAATTTTTCAAAAAAATATCTTTGAAATAAAAAATCTAGAGACTGGAACGATTATGTCAAGAGCATTCAAACCAATGCCTGTTGTATTAGATTTAGTATATGAAAATTTTTCTAAATATAAAAATTTAATTTTTTTTATGGGTAAGAGTGGAAAAAAAATTTTTGAAAATTCCAAAAAAAATTGGAAACTTATATACACAGAAAAAAAAAGTTTAACAAATGAAGATTCATTTTTGATAAATATAAAAAAAATTCAAAAAATAAATTAAAAGATAGTAAAAAAATTATATGCAAATTATATCTGTTATAAATCAAAAAGGTGGAGTGGGAAAAACTACTACTGTGATTAATCTTGCAGCTGGTTTATCTCAATTGAATAAAAAAATTTTAGTTATTGATCTTGATCCCCAGGGAAATGCAACAACAGGCCTTGGATTATCTAATATGGATAACTCAAGTGATACTATTTATGGTGTTTTGAACGGAACAAAAGAAATTAATGAGGTGGTTAAAAAAACACAATTTGATAATCTAGATATTATCACATCTAATGTAGACTTATCAGGATTAGAATTAGAGACAGCTGATGATAGTAATAGAGCCTTTATATTAAAAGCTAAATTAGCCCCATATTTAAACAATTCTAGAGGAAATTATGATTATGTACTGATTGATTGTCCACCTTCTTTGAGTCTGCTGACAGTCATGGCTCTGGTATGTTCTAATTCACTTTTAGTTCCATTGCAAACAGAATTCTTTGCTCTTGAGGGTTTAACCCAACTAATGAAGACAATTGAAAGGATAAAAGTAAGTTTAAATCAAGATTTAAAAATCAGGGGAATACTTTTAACGATGTATGACAAAAGAAATAAACTTTCTTCTCAAGTTGAAAAAGAAGCCAGAGATTATTTTACTGAAAAAGTTTATTCAACAGTAATACCAAGGAACGTTAGACTGTCGGAGGCTCCTTCACATGGCATGCCAGTTTTAATTTACGATAAATCATGTCCTGGAAGTAAATCATATTTTAGTTTTACTGACGAGTTCATAAATCAAGAGTCTAAAATAGGGAGTGCTGCTTAATGGACAAAATTAAAAAAGGATTAGGTCGTGGCTTATCTTCATTGATTGGCGAAACAAAAATAGAACCCCATCAAAATCACTTATCAATAAGTGATTTAATACCAAACAAATACCAGCCAAGAAAAATATTTGAAGAGACCAATTTAGAAGATTTGACCAATTCCATCAAAGAAAGAGGAATGATACAGCCAATCATTGTTAGAAAATCAAGTGATGATAAATCAAAGTTTGAAATAATTGCTGGAGAGAGAAGGTGGCTAGCCGCTCAAAGGGCGGGTCTCCATAATGTTCCCGTTGTTATAACAGAGGCTGATGATTTAAAATCTTTAGAATTTGCTATAGTAGAAAATGTACAAAGACATGATTTAAACCCATTAGAAGAAGCGCAAGGCTATAAAAGACTAATCGATGAATTTTCCTATGATCAAGAAAAAGTTTCAAAATTCATAGGTAAAAGTAGAAGTCACATAACAAATTCTTTAAGACTTCTCAGTTTACCAAAGGAAGTGATAAAATTGATAGAAGCTCAAAAAATAACTGCTGGACATGCTAAAATTCTAGTTGGTTTAGAAAATGCTGGTTTTATTGCAAATAAGATTGTTGAAAAAAAACTTTCGGTTAGACAAGTAGAAAATTTTGTAAGAATTTTTAAAAATAAAAAACATAAATCAAACAATAACAAAGATGTAAATATTAAAGATCTTGAAGTCAGTGTAACTAATAAAATTGGTCTTAGTGTAGAAATAAAAAATAAAAAAAATAACAAAGGTAAAGTTATTTTTGAGTATAAAGACTTGGATCAATTAAATAAAATTTTAGATATAATCAAAACTAATTATTAGTTTCTGACGTACTTTGTTCTAAAATAAAATCTTTAATTAAATTTATTGAGTTGCTAACATTTTTCTTAAAAAGAAGTTCAATTTCATTTATTTTATATATTAAATTTTTAATATTTTTTGGTTTCCATTTGTAGATATGTTGTTTGGTGATTTCCTTGTCTTTCCAAAAAATAGGTGGTTTTGCAGATGATATTGTTAAATCTATATTATTATTATTTTCAAATTCACTAGATAATTTTAATATTTTTTTTGACTTATTTAAAAATATTCTAGCAATTAATATGCTGTCTTCATTATTAAAGTTATTTTCATTTAAAATACTTATAGTTTTCTTTTTATTTTTTGCTAGACAATGGTCCACTAGTTCAGTCACACTATAGTCCTCAGTTAAATTAGTTAATTTTAAAATATGTTCTGATGTAATTTTTTTTCCATTTTTGGTGAAGTGCTCAACTTTGCTAATTTCATTAAGCAATCTTTCTCTGTCACCACCACACTTATTGATGATTAAATTAATATTTGATTGAGAAATTGATATTTTGTTTTTGTTAAAAAACTCATAAGCTAATTTAGATAAAGTTTGTTCATTGTCTTGATAAAATGGCACACAAATACATTTTTTATCTTTTTCAAATAAAATTCTTAATTTTGATTTTTTTTCTAAATTTTCTGAATTTAATATAATGAACAAGTCCTCAATTTTTTTATTAATTATTATACTCATGACTTCTAAAATCTTATCAGAAGCTCTTTTTATAATTATTATTTTTTCACTTTCAAAAAGTGATTTTGTTAGCACAGTATCTAAAAATGATTCAGAGTTATCTAATATTTCTTTTTCTTCATAACTCAAAACTTTACCTTTTTTCTTTGTTAAATTTTTAATGACCTCATTTTTAAAACCTTCATTTTTACCATAAAATAAAAAAAAATTATTTTCATTGATATTTAATTTTTTTAGTTCGTAAGATTTAATAATCATTAAAGAGTACTAAGTTGCAATATCAGTCGGTTTGTAATTGAATTACTAAAATTTTTCTTAATTGATTTTTCATAATTTCTCTTTTCAAAAGAATCACTTAGGTTATTAATTTTGATCTCTTCTTTAACTGATATAGTTTTCCTTAAGTTTACATTTTCTATTTTAAATTGAGTTATGGCAACTAATTTATAGCTGTCAATTGAACCCTCCAAATTTTTTGATATTTCTGAAATTGTATAATTTGTGTCTATATTTATTGAGTATGTTTTTCCTTCTTTACCAGTATATTTTTTTAAATTAAATAATAAAAAATTATTAATTTCCTGATCGCCCTTAGTTCCCAATATATTAATGTTAAAATCTTTATCGTTATTATTTGAATATAAAGTTGAGTACCCACATCCTTGAACCAAAAAAGGCAGTATAAAGATTATTAATATTTTTTTTATCATTACTAAACTATAATATTAATTAATTTGTTAGCGATAAAAATCTTTTTTTTAATTTCTTTATTTTCTAAAAATTTACTTATATTTGAATTTTGATTAATTATTTTTAAGATTTGTTCCTCTGAAATGTTTCTATTAACATCCAAAACATATCTTTTTTTTCCATTTATTTGAATAACGAATGGAATTATGTTTTCAACTAAAAGTTCTTCATCATAATCAGGCCAGAAAGGCACAGCTTCTTCATCAATTATTTTTAAACATTCAAGGGAAAGATGAGGCAATATTGGATTAATCGTATTTAGAATTTTTTTGTAATTTTGAATTAGTGTTTTTTTGCTATATTTTTTTTCAACGTTTTTAATCAGCCATGAGTGCATTTCATGAAGGTTTGCAACTATTATATTGTAACTAAAATTATTTAAATTATCTGTAACTTTTTTTATAAATTTATTTGTAAATTTTACAAAATCTTGATCGCTATCCTCTGTATGGTTTTGATTAATTTTTTTTATAATTTTTGAATTAAGGTCCCATAATTTATTAATAAATTTATAGGAAGATTTAATACCTTCCTCTGACCACTGAACATCTTTTTCAGGTGGACTATCAGATAAAATAAATAATCTGACAGCATCTGCTCCATAATTTTCTATAATAGTTTCTGGATCTATTGTGTTTTTTTTAGATTTGGACATTGACTCAGAAGGTCCAACAATAATTTTTTCAGAAGTATTATTTTTAAGATATTTTTCTCCGTTTATTGAAGTTATTTCATCTGGACTGACCCAATTATTTTTTGAGTCTTTATATGTCTCGTGGCAAACCATACCTTGTGTGAATAATCCTTGGAATGGTTCTTTTAAGTTTATTTGATCATTTTTACTAGAAATAGCACGAGTAAAAAATCTTGAATATAGAAGATGTAGTATTGCATGCTCTACACCTCCAATGTATTGATCTACAGGCATCCAATAATCAACTTCTTCTTTATCAAATTCTGTATTGATTTTGTTAGGAGAACAAAATCTCAAAAAATACCAAGAAGAATCTACAAATGTATCAAGTGTGTCAGTTTCTCTTCTAAATTTTTTTCCTTTTATATCTATATTTTTCCACTCATCAATCTTGTCTAAAGGGTTTCCAGAATGATCTAGTTTTTTAATTTTTGGTAATTTAACTGGTAACATTTCCAATGGCATTTTTTGTGGTTTTCCATCTTCATCGTATATTATTGGTATTGGACAACCCCAGTACCGCTGTCTTGAAATTCCCCAATCTTTTAATCTAAAATTAATTTTTTTTTCTGCTATTTTTTTTTCTTCTAAATATTCAATTGTTTTGATTATAGATTCTGAAGGACTCTTTAATCCGTTTAAAAATGATGAATTAAAAATATATCCAGGTCCTGTATAAGCATTATCTTTTACCTTAAAATTTTGATTTTTTATATCTGGAGTAACAACTGATTTTATTTTTAAATTATATTTTTTAGCAAAATCCAAATCTCTCTGATCATGAGCAGGACATCCAAAAACTGCACCTAACCCGTAATCCATCAATACAAAATTAGCAAAATAAACTGGCACTTTTTCCTCTGGTAACAAAGGATTGGTCGCCATTAATTGAGTTTTAAACCCTATTTTTTCTGCATTAGCTATCGACTCTTCTGTAGTTCCTATTGATGAACAATCTTTCCTAAATTTTAAAAAATCTTTATCATTTTCATAAAATTTTGAAATTGGATGATCAACCGAAATTGCCACAAATGACATACCAAATAAAGTGTCTGGCCTAGTAGTGAAACATTTTATTTCGTTTATTTCTTTAGAATCAATTTGAAATTTTATTTCACAGCCAAAAGATTTCCCAATCCAGTTTTTTTGCATTGTTTTTACTTTTTCTGGCCATTCTTTAAGATCATTAAGACCTTCTAATAATTCTTGAGAAAACTTTGTGATATTAAAAAACCATTGATTTAATTTTTTTCTTTCAACTAATGCACCCGATCTCCATCCTTTTCCATCTATAACTTGTTCATTAGCTAAAACTGTTTGATCAATTGGATCCCAGTTTACATATTCTTCTTTTCTATAAACAAGTCCTTGATCATAAAAATCTAAAAAAATTTTTTGTTCATGCTTATAGTATTCTGGTGAACAAGTTGAAATTTCTCTTTCCCAATCAATTGAAAGTCCTAGTTTTTTTAATTGTCTTTTCATGTTCTTGATATTGGATTGAGTCCATGTTTCAGGATCTAATTTATTTTGCCTTGCAGCATTTTCAGCTGGCATACCAAATGAGTCCCATCCCATAGGATGAAGAACATTAAATCCTTGCAAACTTTTAAACCTAGCAAGCACATCTCCTATTGTATAATTTCTAACATGTCCCATGTGAATTTTTCCAGATGGATAGGGAAACATTTCCAAACAATAAAATTTTTTTTTATTTTTATCTATTTTGGTTTTAAAAGATTTATTTTTATCCCAATAGTCTTGCCAGTAGCTCTCAACTTCTTTGAAATTATATCTTTCCACAATAAAGGATTAATTTTCTTTAGATTGACTGTTGCTAATTTTAGATCGTTTAGATTTTTTATCTTTAGCTTCTTTTTTATAAATCGTTGCTTTTTTTAAAATTTCTTTTTTAAGCTCAACACCTAGATTACTTTTTCTTTCATTAATTTTACAATTGTTTCCCATACTACATTTTCTATAATAAATTTTTAAATCAATTGCGTCTGATCTAATTTCATTAGTTAAAAATCTAATAACTAATTTAATGCTTTCACCTGTGTTTTCATTTTCAGAATACCAATCTGTGATAATGATACCCCCACTATAATTTGCAGATGCTAAAGGCATGAAATCAATAGTATCCAAGGAAGCTCTCCATAGTTCATTAGAGCTAGCAAATTCAAAATCTCCACCTTTACGACCGCCAATCTTTTCTGATAATCTAAAACCTCTTCCTTCTTGCATATTTTTTTCAACTCTATCTTTTGCATTTGCAGGTATCTTTCTAGCATCTCCTCGATTAGCGCAGGAGTTAAGCAGAAACAGAGTTATTATTAAAAAAAAGGTAGTATTTACTGTAATTTTTTTAATCATTGTCTAATATATGGTTTATATGACTTATTTTTATATAAAATACACTAAAAAGCTGTAAAAACCATGATTAAAACGACTATTGTAAAAATACAACACATTTTAAAAAATTTGAATTATTCATGTTAAATAAAACAACAATTGGAGAATGATGATAAATATACCTTGTTTATTATAATAACAATTAAAGGAGTTTAAATGAACAATTTAAAAAAAATAGGTTTGACAGCAATTGCTGCATCTCTAGCTTCAGTATCAGCACACGCTGTTGATCTAAGTGTTTCAGGTGGTGCAAGCTTGTCATACACAAGCAATGGTAATGGTAGTTCTGCTACTAATAACCCTTGGGGAATGTCAGACACTGCTAACTTTTCAGCTAGTGGTGAATTAGACAACGGTTGGAATGTAAGTTTTTCTTTAGGTCTTGATGGATCTAAAGGTGCTGCTGCTTCGCCGTTCGAAGATAGAACATTATCTATCGACATGGGTGACATGGGTACATTAACACTTAACGGTGAAGATGGATCAAGTGTTACTGGTGCTATGGACGACAAAATGCCAACAGCATATGAAGAAACATGGTTCCAAGCTGACGGACCAGGAAATGGTGCTGCAACTAATAACATGTGGAATTACAGCAACTCAGTAGTTGATGGAATTACAATTATGGCGTCATTCACTCCTGCTTCAGCAACTGAACTTGAAAGTTCAACTGAAGTTGGTGTAGCTTACACAGGTATCGATGGCTTAACTATTGGTTTAGCTTCAGGTACAGATAGTGGTGCTGGTTTAACTTCAGAAGTTGATAACACAACTATGTATATGACATATGCATACGATGCGTTTACTTTTGGTATTCAGGACAATGATTCTGATTCAGAAGTTGCTGATGCAGATGAAGAATACAGAGCATACGCAATATCATACGCAGTAAATGATGATCTAAGTGTTTCATTAGGAATGTCTGACCTTGATTACGAAGGTACAAGCACAACTTCTGACACTACTCAAGAAGCTACTGCAATTAGTGCTTCATATTCTATGGGTTCAATGTCTATAGGTGCTACAAGATCTGACGTAGAGAACGCATCTGGTAACGAAGCGCACGATGGTGCAGGTTACGAGATCAACTTAGCATTCGCATTCTAATTATTTAGAATATACGATATTTAAAAGGGCCCTTATGGGCCCTTTTTTTTACTCAAAAAAAGAAATACCAGCAAAACCAAAACAACTTAATAACTTTATTTTTTTGAAGTTTTTTTTTGAAATACCGCCAAGAGCTACAACTCTTTTATTAGTTAGTTTAGATAATAATTTAAATCTATTAATACCAAGATAATTTCTATTTTTTTTGAATAAAGAAGATAAGAAAATGATACTTACACATTGTTTTTCCTTAATTTTTATTTCCAAATTATTATGAGCAGATCCAATTATTAAAAAGTTTTTAGGTAAAGAGTATGAAAGATGATTTGTTTTTTTATTAAAAGAAGGGATATAAGCTCCATCTAAGTTTAAATTAACAGCAAGCCTAATGTTGTTCGCTAAATAAAATTTAAAACCTTTTTTTTTACAATATTTTTTTAGGAGTAAAATAGTATCTTTATTGTTATCTGTATTGTAGTTTCTATAAACAATAGCTGTATCTTTATTTTGCTTATCTATATAATTTGTATCAAATTTACTTATAAAGTAATATTTATTTAAAATTATATTATGCATGACTCAATTAAAAGATATGAGAATATAGTTAGTTTAATTTTATCAAAATTAGAAGAGTATAAAACAAATAAAAGACCCAAGATTATTGCTGTATCAAAGACTTTTAATATAGAGAAAATTATTCCTCTAATAGACATCGGCCATTTAGATTTTGGCGAAAATAAAGTCCAAGAAGCAATTGATAAATGGAGTAAAATAAAATTAGAAAAGCCAGAAATTAAGCTTCATTTAATTGGCAAACTACAGTCCAATAAGGTTAAAATTGCTTTAAAAATATTTGATTATATTCATTCTGTAGATAGTGAAAAATTAGCAAAAAAGATTTTTGACGAGCAAATAAAACAAAATAAAAAAGTTAAGTTATTTATACAAGTAAATATTGGCGATGAAGAGCAAAAATCTGGAATAAATAAAGATCAGTTGGAAAATTTATATAACTACTGTATAAAATTAAAACTAGATGTTGTTGGATTGATGTGCATCCCACCTGCTTCAGAAAATCCTGAAAAGTATTTTAGAGAAACTAATTTTTTAAAAAAAAAATTAAATTTATCAGAATTAAGTATGGGTATGTCTTCAGATTATTTAAAAGCAGTAGAGAACTCATCTACATATTTAAGAATTGGCTCAAGTATTTTTGGAAATAGAGGTTAATAAATCTTAATTTTTGTGGATTTATTTATTAGTTTTAACATAATTAAAAAATCTTTTTGTTTTAAGGCAATGCAACCAGCTGTTGGTTTGTAATCTTTTGTTAGATGAATAAAAATACAACTTCCTCTACCTGGTATCTTTTTATTAAAATTATATTTTATAGGAATAAATAGATCATATTTAAAATCTTTTCTATAAATTTTTTCATGATGAACATCATCATTAATATCAATTAATTTATTATATTTTTCTTTATTTAAAGGATCATCACTCCAACCCATTTTTGGTTTAATTTTAATACATTTTAAATCATTTTGAGGAATTTTAATCCTATCTTTTCTATAATATAAATGTTCTAGCCCATATGTTCCTGTAGGTGTTTTGTTATCACCCTCTATTTTTTTTGAAGTTAATCCTTTTTTTCCTATACAACATTTAAAATTAAATTGATCAACTTGAAGAGTATGTTTATTTTTTAAAGAAATTATCATATCCTTACTATATATGGTTATGCAAAATTTGATAATTTTCAATTATAAATTTCTATATGAAATCATTAAAGAATTAGAAGAAAATTTTAATTTTATTATAATTGAAGAAAATGATGAAAAAAATTTAAATAAAAAATTAAAAGAAGATCTTAATAGTTTAATTGTCACAAATAAAAAATTAGATAATATTGATAATCAATTAATTATAAATCAATCTCCAGTCAAGTTATCATATATAATTGAAAAAATTAATATTGAGCTTCACAAACTTCATTTTAATGAAAAATCAAAAATAGAAATTGGAAAATATTTGTTAGATTTAAATTCAAGAGAATTAATATTAAAAGATAGAATATTAAAATTAACTGAAAAAGAGACTAATATGATTATTTATTTATCTAAATCTAAAAATGGGGCAGGGATTGATCAGTTACAGCTTCATGTCTGGGGATATCATTCAAAACTTGAAACTCATACTGTTGAAACTCATATTTATAGATTGCGTAAGAAAATATTAGAAACCTTTTATGATAAAAAATTTATAGTCAGTAATAAAAATGGTTATCAAATTAAATAAAAAAAATCCTATTATTAAAAATTTATTTTCTAAAAAATTTAAACCTAAAATAGTTAAGCCAAAAAAGGGTAAGGGTAGTTTTAAAAGAAAGAAAAGCTAGGTTTAAAGTCGTGCACCAAATTGTTGTATTACTTTAGACGACATTTCTGTACCTTTCCCTAAACTTTCTTTGATTGATAATTTATTGACGTAACCGTGTAGAAACCCAGCAGCGAAAAGATCTCCAGCACCTGTAAGGTCTACAATTTTTAAATTTTTTTGTATGCTGCTTTCAACAACTTCTTCTCTGTTAATTGCAACTGCCCCTTTTTCACCTCTAGTGACAACCACCAATTTATTAAGTTTTTTTGAAAAGTTTATAATTTCGTCGAAATTTTTTGCTTCAATTAAAGAAGTAATTTCTTGTTCATTAGCAAAAATTATATCTAATTTATTTTTTACCAATTCTAAGAAATGTGGTTTGTGTCTATCTACACAAAATTGATCAGAAAGAGACATTGCTACTTTATTTGCATTATTGATTGCCTTATCAAATGCTTTCTTAGGTTCTCCTTCATCCCACAAATAACCCTCTAAGAGTATTATTTCACTTCTTTTAATTGCATCAGAACTAACATCATTTTCATTAATTTTTCCTGCTGTTCCTAAAAATGTACACATTGTTCTTTCAGAGTCTGGAGTTATTAAGATTAAACAAGTACCTGTAGGTAATTCTTCCTTCTTTTTAGAGTAAATATATTCTATGTTTTCTTTTTTTAGACCATCTTCATATTTTTCTCCAAAGTTATCATCAGAAACTTTTCCAATAAAGCCTACCTTGTTACCAAGTTGAGATAACCCTACTATAGAGTTTGCTACAGAACCTCCAGAAACAGTTTTTTCAATTTTAAGATTAATTAATAATTGCTTGAATTCATTTTCATTAAAAAATAACTTCATTGTGCTTTTTGTAAGATTATTCTGTTCAATAAAGCTGTCATTTACTTTACAAATGACATCTACTATTGCATTTCCTATTCCTAAAATTTTCATATTATGCCTTTTGGGTAATAACAGGTTTTTTTCTATTTGGGTAGCAAGAGGTGCATATTTTGCATATTAAACCATAACAATCTCTTGCCTTACAATATTCTCTGCCATAAAAAATTATTTGTAAATGAAGTTTAGACCAAGTTTTTTTAGGAAATATACGTTTTAAATCTTTTTCAGTTTGAACTACATTTTTTCCATTTGTTAACCCCCATCTTTGTGCAAGTCTGTGAATATGAGTATCAACAGCAAAAGCTGGATGTCCAAAACCCTGAGACATCACTACACTAGCTGTTTTATGGCCCACACCAGGTAGTTTTTCTAGTTCCTCAAAGGTTTTAGGCACTTTTCCGTTGTGTTTCTCTAAAATTTGTTTTGACATTAAATAAATACTTTTAGCTTTAACTCTAAAAATACCAATTCTTTTTATTAATTTCTCAATTTTATTTCTTCCTAATTTTACAAAGTGTTCTGGTTTGAAGTATTTTGGATATATATTTTTTGTTACATTGTTGACATTTACATCAGTACATTGTGCTGAAAGAAGAACAGATATTAAAAGAGTGTAAGTATTTTTACTTTTAAGAGGGACAGGTGTCTTTGGATAAATTTTATTTAATATATTAACTATTATTTTTGCTTTTTGTTTTTCATTCATTATGAAAAGTTAAGCAAATCTCTCATAGAATATAGTCCTGGTCTTTTTTTCATTAACCATTTAGAGGCAGTCAAAGCTCCATCAGAATAAAGTGCTCTATCAAAAGCTTCATGATTTAATGTAATTATTTCTTTTCCATTTGAGAATTTTACTTCATGTTCTCCAATAATTTCACCTTTTCTTAAAGAGTTAAAGTTAATCTTTTTTCCATAGGGAAAAGATTTTTTATTTAAAAATTTTTTACCAATTAAACTATATAAATTTTTATTTTTCCCATCTGCAATTCCCTTTCCAATCATTAAGGCTGTACCTGATGGATAGTCTTTTTTATGTTTGTGATGTACTTCAAATATTTTACTTAAATATTCATCGTTAAGTGATTTTGATGCAATTTCAGTTAAATACATCAATAAATTTACACCTAAGCTCATATTGCCAGCTTTTAAAATAGGTATCTTTTTTGAATATTTTTTGATTAGATTTTCTTGGCTTCTGCTAAAACCAGTTGTTCCAATAACTACTTTTTTTTTTAGTTTTGCTGCAAATTTAAGTATTTGAATTGTGCAATTTGGAATAGTAAAATCAATAATTACATCACTTTTTTTAAAGGCTTTTTCAGAATTTAGGTCTGGTTTAATTCCGTTAATTTTTTTATTTATTAATCTATTTTCTGTAAGTGCAACTATTTTAAAATTTCCATTTTTTTTTGATGACTTAATTAATTGCTGACCCATTCTTCCCATGCAACCAGAAATAGCTAAATTAATTTTTTTCATTATGAAAATATTAACCTTTTTTATCTAATTAGTCTTTTAGTTTTTCCAGAAACTTTTTGCTTTTTGAAAGAATTTTTTAATACTTGGATTTGATTTTTCATTTTCAATTTCTCTAAATTTTTCTAGTAATTCTTTTTGTTGCTTATTTAGATATATAGGAACTTCTGTATTTACTTGTACATAAAGATCACCATAATCACCCCTACGCATAAATGGCATCCCTTTACCTTTAAGTCTAAATTGTTTGCCATTTTGAGTACCATCTGGAATTTTAATTTTTGCTTTGCCACCATCAATTGTTGGTATTTCAATTGTTGTACCAAGTGCTGCATCAGCTATTGAAATTGGAAATTCAAAAAACAAATTTTCATCTGATCTTTTAAATAAATCATGTGAATTAACATTTATAAATAGGTATAAATCTCCTGTTGTCCCACCTCTGCTACCAGCCTCACCTTTGCCAGCCAATCTAATTCTTGTTCCATCATCAACACCTTTGGGAATTGTAACCGATATTTTCTTAGAAGCTTGTTTTTTTCCTTGACCATTACAATCATTACATGGATTTGTAATTTCTTCTCCATTACCATTACATTGCGGACACGTTTGTTGAACAGTAAAAAAACCTTGATTAGATCTTACTTTTCCATTCCCACCACAATAAGTACATCTATCAGGAGAATGACCTGGTTTTGAACCGTTTCCTTTGCATGTATTACATTTTTCAGTAGTGGAAAATTTTATATCTTGTTTTTTACCTTGGTAGGCTTCTTCAAGTGTAATTGACAAATCATATCTTAAATCTGAACCTCTGTTATTAGAGCTTCTACTTCTTGATCTTCTTCCACCGCCAAAATCTCCAAAAAAATCCTCAAAAATATCTGAAAAATCCGCTCCTCCAAAACCTCCAAAGCCTCCACTCTGTCTTCCACCCCCATTTTCAAAAGCTGCATGACCAAAATTATCATAATTTTGTTTTTTTTCTTTATCTGATAGAATTCCGTAAGCTTCACTAGCTTCTTTAAATTTATCTTCTGCTGTTTTGTCACCAGGATTTTTGTCGGGATGATATTTAACAGCAAGTTTTCTGTAGGCCGATTTTAATTCATCAGAGGATGCATTTTTTCCAACACCTAAGACATCATAAAAATCTCTTTTAGCCATAAGTTACTTTAAGATGATAATTGTTGAAAGTCTTAAGCGCTTTTTTCTTTATCTTCTTCTTTATTCTCTTCTTTTACTTCCTCAAAATCTGCATCAACTACGTTATCGTCTTTTTTCCCTTCATCATTATTTTTATTATCATCGGGTGAATCTGGTTTTTTTTCCTGAGATTTGTATATCGCTTCACCTAGCTTCATTGAAGCTTGAACTAATGTCTCTGTTTTTTTCTTAATACTATCATTATCAGTTCCTTTTAAAGCTTCTTTTAAATCAGATGATGCGTCTTCAATTGCTTTTTTCTCAGCATCAGTAATTTTAGTTCCATGTTCTTTAAGATTTTTTTCAGTTGAATGTATTAATGTATCAGCTTGGTTTCTTACATCTACTGATTCTCTTTTCTTTTTATCTTCTTCTTTGTTGGCCTCAGCGTCTTTAACCATTTTTTCAATTTCTTCTTCACTTAATCCCCCAGAAGCTTGGATTTGAATTTTTTGCTCTTTACCAGTTCCTTTATCTTTTGCTGAAACACTAACTATTCCATTTGCATCAATATCAAAAGTTACCTCAATTTGAGGCACTCCTCTTGGTGCAGGAGCAATACCTACTAACTCAAAATTACCTAACATTTTATTATCAGTTGCCATTTCTCTCTCACCCTGAAGTACCCTAATAGAAACCGCAGGCTGATTATCCTCAGCTGTAGAAAACACTTGGCTTTTCTTTGTTGGTATGGTTGTATTTTTTTCAATTAGTTTAGTTGAAACCCCACCTAGGGTCTCAATACCAAGAGACAGAGGCGTTACATCTAAAAGAAGAACGTCTTTAACATCTCCCTGAAGAACACCAGCTTGAATAGCTGCACCCATTGCTACAACCTCATCGGGGTTAACACTTTTGTTTGGGTCTTTTCCAAAAAAGTTTTTAACTTCAGCAATAACTTTTGGCATTCTTGTCATTCCACCAACCATTACTATTTCATTGATTTCACTTGCTGAAATTCCAGCATCGCTCAACGCTGTTTTACATGGAGGCAATGTTCTAGCTATTAAATCTTCAACAAGAGCCTCAAGCTTTGCTCTAGTTAATTTTAAATTAATATGTTTTGGACCTGTTTTATCCGCAGTAATAAAAGGTAAATTAATATCTGTTTGTTCTGCAGAAGAAAGTTCAATTTTAGCTTTTTCAGCAGCTTCTTTTAGTCTTTGAAGTGCAAGTTTATCTGATGTTAGATCAATTCCATTATCTTTTTTAAACTCTGTAATTAGATAATCTACAATTGAATTGTCAAAATCTTCACCACCTAAAAAAGTATCTCCATTAGTAGATTTTACTTCAAAAACACCATCACCTAATTCAAGAATAGAAACGTCAAATGTACCACCACCTAAGTCGTATACGGCAATTTTTTTATTTTGTTTTTTATCTAAACCGTATGCCAATGATGCTGCAGTAGGTTCATTAATGATTCTTAAAACTTCTAATCCAGCAATTTTACCGGCATCTTTAGTTGCCTGTCTTTGTGCATCGTTAAAATATGCAGGCACTGTTATTACAGCTT
>Ga0209335_10003149_pt1 | contig 16732 bp, 14 predicted proteins | sample COG_09_FD_184753 | JGI IMG/M metagenome (GOLD analysis project Ga0209335, IMG submission 184753) | Pelagic Microbial community sample from North Sea - COGITO 998_met_09 (SPAdes) (version 2) | ecosystem: Environmental > Aquatic > Marine > Neritic zone/Coastal water | place: Helgoland, sampling...
TATGTAGAATTCGAATAAGGTTATATTTATACATGAATAAACACTATAAATATGAGTCAACAATTCGAAAAAACAGTATTTGGTAATAAGAAATTCTCGGATTTACTTGAGGAAATCTATAATAACCAAAAGCGCCGCGAAGCACAAGTAACCGCGCTTATATCTGAATTAAAACCAATGGTTTCTGATATTGGTGATGCTACACTTATTGTACCCCTTATTAAAGAATATATGGAAATTGGTGTTAAAAATGACGACGCACTAATTAAAATGGCTACGTTAGTTCAACGTGCTTTAAATTCTACTAGTGAGGATGGTGGTTTAGGTATTTCTGATGAAGAAAAAGCTCAATTACTTGAAGAGATGGAAAAACTTCAAAGTAAATAACTATGACTACTTTAAAATCAGGTCAAGCTCAATATAAACGACAGGGTAATAATAATACTTCCCTAAATCAAGATTTATTAAGAAAACTTGAAGGGAAAGTTTTATCGGCCAGAATTTTAAACATAGACCAATCAGGAACTTCATCAAACGGTACATCTTCAGTACAACTATTACAAGAAGTACAATTGGGAGGAAGTGATATTATAAATGGAGTATTACCTTTTTTCCCCAATTTAAAAAATTACCCTTTAGTTAATGAAACTGTATTAATTATAGGCTTAGCAAATAAAGAATACAAAAATAATTTTAATAATTTAACTTTTTATTATTTATCTCCTTTAAATCTTTGGAATAGTAATCAAACAAACCCAATTCCATACCCAACAACTAAAGTAACATCTAATTCTCAAGGTAAAAGTTATCAAGAAGTTGAACAAACTGGAAATCCTAATAAATCATTAGAAACAGGTAATACAACGTTTAAACCTGGACTATATTTCAATGAAGATAATATTTCAAATCCTACATTCCCTTATGAAGGAGATTATATTATAGATGGTAGATTTGGGAATTCACTTAGATTTGGTAATACTGTACCTAATGGAATTGTCCCTGTACAAAATAATTGGTCTACTAGTGGTAGTATAGGAGATCCTATTACCATTTTAACTAATAAAAAACACACAGAACAACCTACATTTAATTCTATCACTGAAGATATAAATTTAGATGGATCTTCTGCTTACTTTACTTCAACCCAAAAAATACCAATTGAAGTCTCCTCTCAAAATGACTATTTATCATATTCGGGAAGTACTGCTCCTACAACTCCAAACACATATATAGGAGAACAAATTATTTTAAATTCTGGTAGATTATTATTTAATTCTACTCAAGATCATATTTTATTATCTTCAAAGAAAAGTATTAATCTTAATACCTTAGAATCAGTTAATATAGATGCTAGAACTGAAATGGTAATTCAAACTCCTGAATTATATTTAGGGGGTAAAGAAACTTCCCAACCTGTAGTTTTAGGAGATGATTTAGTAAATTTATTAGGTAAAATTTTAAATGATTTAGAATTTTTAACAGGTACCTTATCTAGACAAATAACCCCTCCAGTAGGTTCAACATTTAGTCCTACAAATTTAATTGCTGAAGCTATTAATGATAATATAGGGAGTTATAAAGCGGAATTATCTAATATTTTATCTAACACAACTAAGACAGTATAATGGCTATTAAACTTACTCTTACAGCAGAACAAAAAAGAGATTTATATCCTAGGGTAAAAAATCTCTTAAATTCTACTGGAGTCCTTCGTAGAGGGGATGGTAGTGAGGCTAAACCTAATGGTTTAGTAGTAGAATTACAAGAAGCTTTAATTGCTTTAGGATTTGAATTACCTGAATTTGGGGTTGATGGTATTTTTAGAAATGAAACTAAAGCAGCTGTTGAAGCTTACCAACAAGCATCTAGACTAACTGTTGATGGTGTTGTTGGGGAAGGTACAATAAATTCTTTATATATAGATTTACAACCACCCCCACCATCAAAAGACCCTCAAAAAGTAATAGCTGAAAGAAACCAAAAAAACAGTTTAAAAAACGAGAGAGAATTACAATCACGTTTATCAAATACTAATATAGAATCCCTCTTAAATTCTGTTCCTGAAGATCAAAAAACTAAAGGATTACAAAGATTAGGAGAATTAATTTTAAAGCAAGCTAAAAAATTATCTAAATTTGTTATACCATTAGTATCAGATCTAATTAGAGAATATGCTATAGATCAAGTAGAATCTGCATTAGAAAAAAATCAAGATAATATTGATGAAATAAAAGCCCAACTAAAAGAAGAATTTTGTACAGCTCAATTACCCCGTCTTATAGAACAAAGGAACAATGCTGTAGAATATTTAAACAACACAGGTAAATTATTAGATTCATTTACAATAGGTGTAAATTTTGGCGCTGGCTTTGCTGATGCTTTATCCCAAATAGTTAAAGTTTTAAGAGGAGCTAGTTTTGGAATAAATCAAGCAGCTAAAGGTATCCCATTAATCCCAGGAGCTATAACTTCTATTATAAATGATTTAGACACAATAGCTGATACTGTTGTTTTTAAATCTGATGGTACCCCTAATATTCCACCTATTCAATCTATAATTAACCAAGTATCCCCGGCATTTGCAACTTCTCAATTTGTAATAGTTCAATGTGTGGATTTACTTGATAGATTAGATGTATTAATTTTATTTTGTAATCCTGATGCTGATCTAACAGGAGTATCTGATTCTATTAATAATATATATGAAAATGAATTATTAGCCCAAACCTCAGCTAATGATTCTACTTATAAAGGATTTATTTTAGAAATAGAAACTAGACCTTTTACCGATAGGGTAGACGAAAATAGAGCAGTAGGAAAAAACAAATCAGGTATTATTATGATATCAACTGAATATTCATTCGCTTCAAACCCTCAAGTATTAATTGATGAATTAAAATTTATTATTGATAGAGATGATTTAAAAGCATATTAAACTAATATTTATAACCATGAAATTAACAGAATTAAGAAAAATTATTAGAGAAGAAGTGAGAGAAGCTATTCAAGATGAATTAAAAGATATTCTTCTTGAAGCAGTACGTTCACCTAAGACTGTAGTAGCTGAATCTTCAACTTCTGAACAAACAACTCAAACATCTAAGCCTAAAAATATAGCTGAACAAAGAGCAGCATATGCTTCAATCTTAGGAGGTATGTCTCCAGGACAAGATACTCTTAATTTTAACTCAGCTGATGCTCGTAATATGGGAGGAAATTTACAAGTTCCTCCTGGAATGAATACTTCGGGTGAAGGTAGCCAATTACCTGCAGGTAATGTTGGTTTAGATCAAATTATGGGATTAATGAATAAAAAATAATGGCTTTTAGACCTAGAATAATACCTGCTACTGACTTTCAACCTAATGTTGGAGTAGGGATTAATATTCCATTTTCAAACCCACAATGTTTTATAAGTAATTATACTAGTCAAGATGCTTTAAAAAATAATATAATTAATTACTTTTTAACAGAACAGGGTGAAAGGCCCGATAATCCTCTTTTTGGTGGAGGTTTAAGAAGTTTTTTATTTGAACAAATAGCTAATGATACTTTTGATGGTATAGAAGATCATATTATTATTAAACTTCAAGAATATTATCCTTCAATACAATTAAATGAAGTAAATATAATAGGTAATGACACCACTAATAGTATTACAGTAACAATAAAATATTCACTACCCCAACAAGGGATAATTGATGAAATCGAAATTAACTTTGGATAATGGCACAAGCAAGAGACATAAAATATGTAAATAAAGACTTTGCTGATTTAAGATCAGCTTTAGTTAATTATTCTAAAACATATTTCCCTACAACTTATACGGATTTTAGTGAAGCTTCACCTGGTATGATGTTTATGGAAATGGCATCTTATATAGGTGATGTTTTAACTTTCTATCAGGATAACCAATTCCAAGAAACGTTTACTCAGTATGCTCGTAAATTTGAAAATTTATTTGATTTAGCATATGTAATGGGTTATAAACCTCAAGTTACGGGAGTAGCTAGTGTTAATATAGATTTTTACCAAACTGTTCCTTCAGTAACTTCAGGTATTGATCAATACTCACCTGATTATAATTATGCACTTTTAATTAGTAGTAATACTCAAATTAATTCATTATCTAATACAAATATTAACTTTTTAACTGAAGATCCTGTAGACTTTACTGTATCTAGCTCTCAAGACCCCACTGAAGCTACTGTATATACTGTAGATAATAATAATAGACCTACATCATATCTCCTTAAAAAACCCAGAAAAGCTATTTCATCTACTATTAAAGAAACTACTATATCAGTAGGATCTACTCCAATAGAATTCTATACAACTACTATTAATGATAGCAGTATTGTTGGTATTTTAGATATAGTAGATAGTAATGGTAATACTTGGTATGAAGTACCTTATTTAGCTGAGGAAATGGTTTATGATTCAATTCGTAATACTAATCCTAATGATCCTAACAATTATTTAAATGAAGGAGATGCACCTTATTTACTTCAATTAAAACAAACACAACGTAGATTTGCAACCCGTTTTATTAATAGTGGTTCATTAGAAATCCAATTTGGTGCTGGTACAACTCAAGATGTAGAAGAGGAAATTACTCCAAATTCAGATAATGTAGGTTTAGGTCTACCATTTGAAAAAAATAAACTTACAACTGCTTATTCACCTACAAACTTTATATTTACTCCTACTTATGGTATAGCACCAACTGGTGATTTAACAGTAAGATATTTAACTGGTGGTGGAGTATCTGCTAACGTAAATGCTAATACTTTAACAAATATTACTCAAATTAATAAAACATTTGTTAATTTTAATGGAACCGGAGGTGCTGATTATAATGCTTCTTTTAATTCAGTAGTTGTAAATAATCCTAGAGCTGCTTCGGGTGGTAGAGGTGGGGATACCTTACAAGAATTAAGACAAAATATTATTTCTAATTTTAACACTCAATATAGAACAGTCACCCCAGATGACTATACTGTAAGAGCTTTATCAATGCTCCCTAAATATGGAAAAATTGCTAAAGTATATACCGAAAAAGCAAAAGCAGAAGCTAATACAGGAGCTAATATTGATTTATATGTTTTAGCTTTTGATGCTAATAATTTTTTAACAACAGCAAGCCCAACATTAAAACAAAATTTATCCACATATTTATCCCAGTTTAGAACAATTGGAGACTCAGTTGCTATTAAAGATGCTTTTATAGTTAATATAGGTATTGATTTTGAAATTATAATTTTACCTAATTTTAATAATAATGATGTTTTAAGAAGATGTATTTTATCTTTACAAAATTATTTTAATGTTAGAAATTGGCAAATTAATGAACCTATAATTTATAGAGATATTTATAATTTATTGGATAGAATTGAAGGTGTTCAAACTGTAAAAAATATTTATTTCTCTAATAAAACTGGTGGAAATTATTCTCCATATGCATATGATGTTGAGGGGGCTACTATAAATGGAGTATTATACCCTTCAATCGATCCTATGATTTTTGAAGTTAGATTTCCAAATAGTGATATTAAAGGTAAAATAGTTAACTTATAATATTATGGCAGTATATAAACTTTTTCCTTATAAAGATACTTCTCTTTATTCAATGTATCCTTCAATGAATACAGGGATAGATCCTATCAATCAATTATCTAATTTAAATTTTGCTTTAGATAGTAATCCATCTGTAGCTAGAACTTTAATAGCATTTGATAATAATGAAATTATAGATATAATTGATAACAAAATAACAGGATCATGGTCCGCCGGGTTAAAATCATACATAGCAACTGCCCAAGGAATCGTAGAAGATTCAGATGTAGTTATTTTTCCAATTAATAAATCTTGGAATCAAGGTACAGGTACCTATTTAGACCAACCTATAACTTCTGATGGGGCTTGTTGGAATTCCGCTGATTTTGAAGGAGGATCTAGCTGGGATGTTTCTGGAGCCTCAGGCTCATATGTAATTTCTAGTTATTATGATGCTACTTATTCCCCCCAAGGAGGCGGTAGTTGGTTTGTTAGAAAAAGTGTTGGGGGAGTTACTACACGCTTTAAAGTAACTCAAAGTTTTGGTCCACGTACTGAAAAAGATTTAAATGTAGACGTTACTACTGTAGTTAGTGAATGGTATAGTGGTTCAATGAATAATAATGGATTTATAATTAAATGGGAAAATGGTGCTGAATTTAATACTAATAAACAAATCCAACCTGTTTTACAATATTATAGTGTAGATACTAATACTATTTACCCACCACAATTAGAACTTAAATGGGATGATTCAACCTGGAATACCGGATCTTCATCAACTACTGAATTATTCCAACCTAATGCCTTTATAGCTCTAGCAGAAAACCCAGGTATTTTTTATTCTGAAAGTGTAAACAGATTTAGAATAAACTGTAGACCTAAATACCCTGCTCGTGTTTGGTCAACTTCTTCTTTGTATACTAAACAATATTACTTACCCTCAGGCTCAGCTTGGTATGCTATTAAAGATTTAGATACAAATGAGTTTGTAGTTGATTTTAATTCTAATTATACTCGTATTAGTGCTGATGCTACTTCAAGTTATTTTGATGTTTATATGAATGGTTTAGAACCCGAAAGATATTACAAAATTTTAATTCAAGTAGATAGTGAAGGCAGTAATACAATTTATGATGATAATTACTACTTTAAAGTAGTTAATGGGTAATGAGACAACAAGTAAATCTAACAAAAAATTCATTTAGTAAAACCCAGTATCCTAAAGTAATAGATACTGAGTTTACCCAATTAGTACCCCTACCTACAGGATCTGTAGCAGTACAGGATGTATCCGTAGATGAATTTTTCTTACTTTATGATAGATTATTTTTCTCAATTCCAAAAACAGGAAATAATTCTCATGAAACCTTAATTACTACTAGTACCGAATATATTGGTTATAATCCTTTAACTACTGAAATAGAGGCATTACAACAAGAAATTACTGAGTTAAGAAGACAATTACTTGAAGAAAGAAATGGTGCTATTAATACTATAGCCGATGTATTAGACACCTCAGGATTTAATTTCCCTTCAATCCCTGAAATCCCAGACTTAGAAATCCCTACAGAATTTAACTTTGATGAAGAAAGTTTAACTCCTGAAGAAGAACAATCTCGTAAAGAAAAACGTAAAGAACGTAGAGAAGAACGTAGAGAGGCAAGAAAAAAACGTAGAGAAGAAAGAAGAAATAGTTAATTATGGTTGAAGCTCGAATTACACCTGTAGATCCTACAACATTTGAACTAGAAGATTACTCTACTTCAGATGAAAATCTAATTTCTTCAGTAGAAGTAAGTACATTATTTAATCCTTCTACAGATTATATAGAATATTACATATATAACCCAAATAATGGAGGTTTAGTTTTCCCTCCTTCTGAAGTTTTCCCTAGTTATACTAATTATATTTTAGAAGATAACATTTTAGTTATAAACCCTAAAGAAGATCTAAACTCAGAAGGGTATTTTGATGGTAATTATAATACTTTTTATAATTTCCTTTCAACTAGATTGGCTTCTAATTTTGACCAAAGATATTACATCTCAGAAATTTCATCAGATAGAACTGAAATTAGGTTAGATTCTAATGATATATCTACAGAAAATATTATTTCATCTTCTTTAGATTTTATCCAAGAAAGAAACACAGATGAATATTACCCTGATTTTTATCTTAATTTTGGTAATAACCAATTAGTAATTGCTAATAATATTTTATTAGATACTAGTACAGTATTAATTAAATTATATGAACCTTTACCACCCCAATATCAATTAAAATCTACATTATGGGTAGTTGAACAAATAGCGGACCCCATAGCTTATTTAGTAGAATTGATTAATACCCCTATAATTGTAGATAATTCAATTAAATTAAAGGGACCTAATTTAAACCTTAAAATTAAGGGTCAAGTTAATAATTCTACTGAAGCTATTAACTATGAAAGTTTAATTAATACTTCTTTAACTTCTTCATTACAACAAATTAATAGTTTTTATGAAGACCCTAGTATCCAAATTAATATAGATTATACTGAATTTAGTAATTTTATCAAATTTTCTTCAGCAGAAAAACGTTTAAATAATTTCTTCTATAAATTAGGACAAATTGAAAGTTGGACTGATTCTGCTTCCTCGGGCTCAGGAGTCTCTATAGTAAACTCTTCCGGATCTACTGCTTATTATCAAAATTTAATTAATGAAACTATTAATGAATTTGATAATTATGAATACTATTTATATTATACTTCAGGTTCTAAATCTTGGCCTAAATCTAATTCATCACAGCCTTATGTTCAATTTCCTACTACCAGTAGTGAAGTTCAAACTTGGATTACAGCTAGTTCAGCTACGGCTTCATTATATGATGAAAATAACCAAGATTGGGTTTATTATGCTATTCCTGAATATTTAAGAGAAGACTCAGCAAATCAACCATATTTAGATTTTACTAATATGGTAGGGCATTTTTATGATGAAAATATATGGGTTTACATCAAAGATATCACCAATAAATGGGATAACGATAACCGTATTGACTCAGGAATTTCACGCGATTTAATCGCGCAACAATTACGTGATTTAGGATTTAATTTATACGAAAATCAATTTAGTTCATTTAATTTATTTGTATCAACTTTAGGTTTAACCCCATCAGGAAGTTATTTTCCATTTCCCGATATGACAGGTTCTTTACCTACACCAAGTGGGTTTGAATATGTTAACAATTCAATTACGGGTTCAAATGAGATTTTACCTCAAGATGATGTTAACAAACGTTTATACAAACGTATTTATGCTAATTTATCTTACCTATATAAGAAAAAAGGTACAGTTGATGGTATTAGAACATTAGCTACTATTTATGGTATTCCAAATACTTTATTAAGAATTGATGAATTTGGAGGTAAAGATAAAGATAATACTAATGATTGGGATTACTGGTTTGAACAATTTAATTATAAATTTAATACTGGTAATGATGGGGAAATATCGACAGAATGGCCTGTAATCCCACAGTGGAATTCACAAAATGATGTTCCTTCTTCTTTAGAATTTAGATTTAAAACCCCAGGACTCCAATCAGGAATTGATACACCCAATCAAGTACTTTGGAGTTTAGACACAGATAGTTACATAGTATTAGAATACACAGGATCAGGATATACATCTGGATCTTTTAATGGTTCAATTTCAAATCCTTATAACCAATATGCTTTTGTAAAATTAGTTCCTGATTTTACTAATTATCCTAATGATTCTGCTAGTGTATATTTACCATTTTATAATGAAAATTGGTGGTCTATCGCTATTACTAGGCAAGATAATGAATTTTCTCTATACGCTGCTAACAGTATATACTCAGGATCTAATGGATCACAAATAGGATTCACAGCAACCTCTTCAGTTACAGTTGATATTAATGAATATACTACAGGTGCTAGATCTTATTTCCCTTCAAATGCTAGAGCTGATGTAAATTCTCATAGTGCATTTAGTGGTTCATACCAAGAAATTAGATACTATGCAACTCCAATTTCTTATAGCGTATTTGAAGATTATGTAATGAATCCTCAATCAATTGAAGGAAATGGTATAAATAGTGGTTCAACAGAATTAATCTTTAGAGGTACTTTAGGTGGAGAATTATATACGGGTTCAAATTCAATCCACCCTAAATCAACAGGTTCTTGGACTCCTTTAGATTCATTTGGAAGTGGTAACGCTTTTAGTATTAGAGGTGGGGGATTTGAAGCTAATAGAGAATATGTGTTTATGGACCAACCTGCAGTTGGTATTAAAAACCGTATTACTGATAAAATTAGACAAGTTGCTTTAAATTTACCCGAAGGTAATCAACAATTATCTAATATTAGATCTATCCAACAAAATACTGAAACAGATGATGCTTATACTAATACTATTAATCAAGTTGAAGTAACATTATCGCCAACTAATCAAATTAATGATGATATTATTGATTCATTAGGCTATTTTAATATTGGGGAATACATTGGTGATCCTAGACAAATAAACTCAGGTTCAACATTCTATCCTGATTTAAATAATTTAAGAGATGATTATTTCTTAAAATATACTAGCAATTACGATTGGAATGATTTTATTAGGTTAATTAAATTCTTTGATAATTCACTTTGGAAAACTATTAAAGATTTCATTCCATCTAAAGTTTCAGCTGCAACTGGTATTTCTATAAAACAACATTTATTAGAAAGACAAAAATACCCTGAACCTTTACCTTCATATACTGAACAAGAATATACAGGAAGCATAGGTCAAACCCCAAGTTTATTAAGTGGTTCTAGAACATATACCCCTACAGGTGAATTTGAATATATTTCAATTGAATCTATTACAGGTTCTCAAGGTGGTGCTTTACCTAATTTTGTAGAGGGTACAAATCATACATTAGATCAAATAGTAAACGTTACTCAAAGCTGGGAGGGTTCATATCAAACACCATTTGGTTTTGAAGAATTTACCCAGGATGATGCTAGAGAATTTGTTACGGGTGAATTTAGTGGTTCTGCCTTATTAGTTGAAGATGGAGAATTAAATCCTTCAAATACAGAAAAAAAACCTACAACAGTTACACTTGATTATATATCCTCAGGCTCAAACAATACCGATCCTTTAGAGGGTGAATTTTATTGGAATTATGCTAGTGTGGAAAGTGCCGGGAACCCAAAACAACTTTTAGGTTGGGGAGTTGATGAAATGTATATCCATGAAATTTCAAACAATGGAGTTAATATTGAATCTGCTTTAAGTAATTTAGGTCCTGGAGATCAAATTACATTTACAGTTAGAACCCAAAATGAAGATGTTTTTGGTCCCTCAGGTCCTCCTTTTAATCGAACCCGCACCCAAACTATAAGTGAAATTAGTCAATTTACGAATACCATTTGGAGAATTAAATTTACAGGATATACTACTATAGTTTCAGGTTTAATCTATACCCCAGCATTAGGATTAAATGTAAATTCAAATACATTAATTGACCCTTATATTAATATTCCTAATTTTGCGTATTCGGATAATAATGCTATTTTAAATAATGAAATTACACCAAGGCAAAGTAATACATTCTATGATTTAGATTTTAATTCAAATGCTATTCAAGCTGTAAATTATCAAACTATTATAACAGCATCTCAATTTAATGGAGAGTTACCAAAAGCATTTGTACAAGATTTTAATTATTATTCAAAACGTAGTACATTACCACGTTATGAAGGTTCTAAAAACACAGTATCTTCATTCAACTTTGGTAGTGGGTATAATGCCCAATACTCAGTTGGAACTTATGTAGCATATTACAGTGCATTTATAGCAACCGGAGGTAGCCCAGGACCATACACAGGTACTATGGTTATTGAATATATTATTGCTCCTGATGGTACCTTAATTGAGGCTATTAATAATGATGAAAATTTAGAATTACTAAAACAAAATTTTGTAAATAATGAATTTTCAGAAGGTCAAGTACAGATGGTAGCAACACCAATTTCTTCATCCGATACTGTAAAAATAACCTTTAAAGACCAATTACGAGCATATTCATCAGCAAAACTCATGTTAGAAGGAAAAAGGGATTATCCAAATTACGTAAACAACTATTATGAGGGAGGTATAATATATCCTGCGGGTATAGAACTTTCAACAGCAAAAGATTTACCCCAACAAGCCCGCCAAATATTATCAGATAATAGAATTATATAAAATAATTTGGCATAAATTTAAAAATAACATATATTTATAACAAAATACTTACTTAAACAATGGGATACTTAAATAACTCAGTAGTAACAGTTGATGCTATCTTAACAACGAAAGGTCGTCAAGCATTAGCTCAAAATGATGGTTCTTTTAGAATCACCCAATTTTCATTGGCTGATGATGAGATTGATTATACACTTTATAACCCAACTCACCCATCAGGCTCAGCATTTTATGGTCAAGCCATTGAAAATATGCCTTTATTAGAAGCATTTCCTGATGAAACTCAAATCATGAAGTACAAGTTAACTACTTTACCTCGTGGCACTGCTAAAATGCCTATCCTAGATGTTGGTTACACTAATATTGTAATTAAACAAGGTGCTTCATTAGCAATTACCCCTCAAACATTAAATTATTTAGGAGGAAACCTTTCAGAAGCCGCAGGATACACAGCTACTATTTCGGATGTAAGATTATTATCTACATTTGAAGGTGTAGGTATTAGTAATGCTGCTACAACTAACTTAAATGTTAATTCAACTACTACTTTAGGTACTAGTGTTTCTTCAACTGTAGTAGGTACAACTATTAATATAAAAGCAACTACTGTAAATACCTTATTTGGTACTAATTCTCAATTAAACGCTACTTTAACTATAATTGGTAGAGATAGTGGTGCCCGTGTTCAAATCCCAATTACAGTAACAAAAGTATCCTAATATTTAAATTATGTCATTTAATCAATTAGTCGCAGATGATTTCGTAGTTTCAGCTGATAGTATTACAGCTGGTCTATGGACTGATAGTGAAATTCCAACAATAACAACATTTTTTACTTCCTCTACTCAAAAGAATGGAGCATCAGGTAATTACTATCTTAATGTGTTTTCAAACGAAACTACTTCTTCTTTAGAATTTGCAGTTACTTATGGTAACCAATATGGTAGTGGTAGTGAATTATATAATTCAATTGTAAATGGAAAATCCTATACTTCAACTATTTATGGTCAATATAGAAGTTTAGTATTGGGTGATGAAAACGCTAATTTTGTATTTGGTGGAGTTACATCATCTGATTTCTGGGCAATTTCTGTAGATAGAAATAGATATAAAGAAGGTTTATTTCCTGGATCTACTACCTTATTAATCTCAGGTTCATCAGGTGTTATCTCTTTAACTGATAATAGTAATGCTGTTGCTTCAGTTGAATTTAATGATGCTGGTAGAGTATTCCAATTAGTATCAGGTTCAGCAGGTACTGTATTTACAGGTAGAAATAACCAAGGATATTCAGATGCTTCTGGTTCATATGGTTGGTTCCTTCCAGATATTTCCACTTACTTATTAAACCCTAGAGCATTAGGTTCTTTAGCTTCAGGTGGTGGGATTACTTTAAACCCTGTAACAGGTTCAAATAGTGATGACCAAAACCCAGCTAGATTATTCTCAGCTATTTCTTCATCTGATGCTGCTACATTTACAGCTAACTCTGAAGAAACTATTACATCCGATTATATTTTTGTAAGACCTAGAAGTTCAGAATATAATTATTCAGAAAACCCATCATTTATTTCAGGCTCAACTGGAGAAGTGTTATTTAGTAGTTTTATTAATAACCCTACAACATATATTACTACTGTAGGTTTATATAATGATACTAATGAATTATTAGCTGTAGCTAAGTTATCTAGACCATTAAAAAAAGACTTTACTAAAGAAGCGTTAATTCGCATCAAGTTAGATTTCTAAAATGAATGAGCGCATACAAACAATTTTTATCACAGGACATAATTGTAGAACCCTTTAAAGTAAATAAGGGGTTCTCCTTTCCTGCTTCTGAATTTAATGATAGTAATATTCAAATAGGCCGATTTCAAGGTACTAATATACAATCACCTATTTTTATTTCGGGTTCAAATCCTACTACAGGTAATAGTTCAGTAGGTATTCAAGATAGAGAATTAATTTATAACTCAGTTAAAGAATTATATTATTCTAATTTTTTAACTTCTTCTTATGGTTCACCTATTCAAACTCAAAGTTTATTTCCTGGAAATAATGAAGTAGGAAATACTTTTATAGGCAACCCAGATTCATCTGGTAGATATGAAAATTATCTCCAATCTACAGATGATGTTATTAGATACTTTCCTACAGGTTCTAATGATGTAATCTTAGCTTTATCTATTCCTTCTCGTTTATGGGGTGATTATATTCAACCTAATTCATTTGAATATAAAATTATTGATAGTGACTTAATAACTCATATTATTACCGATGATGGTAATGGTAACCTTTATGCTGATGGGACCTATGTAGGTAATATTATATATCCTCACGGTATAGCTATATTTACTTATTTAGTAGATAATGCTCCTCCAATCCCAGAAGGATATGGAGGATCCGAATATGGAGAAAATGTTTATGGAGGTGGCATTACATTATCAGATTTACTAGAAACTAATGTAACTTGTTCATTTTCTAGCTCATTTGATATTTACGAAACCCAATATAAAGCTACTATTAGTGAATTTGAATATAATTTTTCTCAAAATCCTTCAATTATCTCAGATTCTACAGATGGTACTATATATGACTTTGCAACTGGTTCTTATTTTTCACCCTACGTTACTACAGTAGGATTATATGATAATGATCAAAATTTGTTAGCGATAGGAAAATTATCCCAACCACTCCCTATTTCAAGAACAACAGATACTACTATATTTATAAACATAGATAGATAATAACCATGGCAAAAGGAGCAAATAGATTACAAGAAATTTTTACTTCAGGTAGTGACCAGATAGTACAGGGTAATATAATTAATGCATGGCATGTATCCCAATCCGTAGAAGCATTCACGGGTGCTAGTAACTATGATATTGAGGTTAGCGGTAGTATTACTCTTAGCGGTTCATTTTTTCAAGAAAATCCTAGTGATGCTCCTAGTCCTTTAGGTAGTGTGCATAACATTGTAGTTAGAAGTGCTGATACTGGGGAATTTATGTTATGGCAAGATGCCCAAGTAAATACTTCAGGTACTTCAGGTTCTTCCGGCTCTTCAGGTAGCTCAGGCACTTCAGGCACTTCAGGTTCTTCAGGTAGTTCAGGTTCTTCAGGTACTAGTGGCTCTTCAGGTTCAGATGGTACATCTGGTTCTTCAGGTACCTCAGGTATAAATGGTTCTTCAGGCTCTTCAGGCACCTCAGGAGTTTCAGGTATTAATGGTTCATCTGGTAGCTCAGGTACTTCAGGTGTAGGTACAGATGGCTCCTCTGGTAGCTCAGGTACATCAGGTACTTCAGGTACAGATGGTACAGATGCTTCAGGATCTTCAGGTTCATCAGGTACTTCAGGTTCATCTGGTAGCTCAGGTACTTCAGGAGTTTCAGGTATTAACGGGTCTTCAGGTAGTTCAGGTACTTCTGGAAATTCAGGCTCTTCAGGCTCTTCAGGAACTTCAGGCAGCTCGGGTTCTTCAGGTATTTCAGGCACCTCAGGATCTTCAGGTTCATCAGGTACTTCAGGAGTTTCAGGTATTAACGGCTCTTCAGGTAGTTCAGGTACTTCAGGCTCTTCAGGTTCATCTGGTTCATCAGGTTCATCTGGTACTTCAGGTTCTTCTGGTCAAGCTGGTACTTCGGGTTCATCTGGTAGTTCTGGTACTTCAGGATTTTCAGGTATAAATGGTTCTTCAGGTAGCTCAGGTACTTCTGGCTCTTCAGGCCCAGCTGGAACTTCTGGTTCCTCTGGTAGTTCAGGTACTAGTGGTTCTTCAGGAACTTCAGGAGTGTTAAATCAAGCATCAGCAGGTCAAATCCCAGCATTTACCCAAGTCCCTGATGATGTAGGTAAAACTGTACATGGTTGGTTAAGAATTAATATAGGAGGAACAGATTATTACGTTCCCGCCTGGACTCAACTTACTTAATTTATACAAGTAATATTATGGATTGGTTATATAAAGGCGAGGCAATGACCTCATTAGAGGATTTCCCTCCTTCAACATTCGGTTTCGTATATAGAATTACTCACATCCCAAGTGGTAAAGCTTATATAGGAAAAAAATTCGTTAAATTTACTCGTAAAGCTAAATTAACTAAAAAAGATTTAGCATTGTATGAAGGTACTAAAGGTAGAAAACCATCATACAAACAAGTAGTTAAAGAAAGCGATTGGAAAACATATTGGGGTTCTAACAAAATATTACTTAATTTATTAGAAAACGAACCAATAGAGAATTTCAAACGTGAAATTTTAACTTTGGCTCCTAATAAAAAGTTATTAACTTACGAGGAAACAAAAGCATTATTTATCTATGAGACGTTAGAGAACCCACATTTATTCTTTAACGATAACATCTTAGGTAAGTTTTATACAAAAGACTTTGAACCTCAAAAATAGGGTTGTATATTACTACCTATATGGTAAACCATTTATTAGTAAACATCGTCAACTCCGTTTTAGGAGCAGGTAAAGCTACAGCTAGAGGTAATCAAGCCTACCACTGTCCTTTTTGTCATCATTCTAAACCTAAATTAGAGGTTAATTTTACTGATGGTCAAAAAAATCCTTGGCATTGTTGGGTATGTAATAAAAAAGGTACAAATCTAGTTACCTTACTAAAACAAGCAAACGCTCCAGACGATAAAATTGCTGAAATTAAAAAGCATGTCTCTTATAAAGATTATAGAGACAATACTAAAAAAGTTGAGGCAATCAATTTACCTAAGGAATTCAAATTGTTTACTGATATTACTAAAAGTGATATGACTGGTAGACAAGCCTTAGCTTACCTAAAAAAACGAGGCGTAACTAAAGCGGATATACTGCGTTACAATATTGGTTATTGCGATGGCGGTGTCTATGATAAGATGATTATTATACCGTCGTATTCCCACGAGGGTTCGCTAAATTATTTTGTG
>Ga0209335_10003150_pt1 | contig 16730 bp, 25 predicted proteins | sample COG_09_FD_184753 | JGI IMG/M metagenome (GOLD analysis project Ga0209335, IMG submission 184753) | Pelagic Microbial community sample from North Sea - COGITO 998_met_09 (SPAdes) (version 2) | ecosystem: Environmental > Aquatic > Marine > Neritic zone/Coastal water | place: Helgoland, sampling...
CAAATGCCCCGACCCCGCGCCGGGCCCGTGCCCGAGGTCCCGGGAGCAGTGGGGAGGCACAGGGCGTAGCCCAGTGCCCCCCGGTCGTGGTAGTCGTCGTAGTGTCCGGGCTCCTGCGGTGTGCGGTCCAAGTCTTGCAGTGCTCCTCTCGCGCGAAGTAGAAGGGGTAAGAGGTGCGCGTAGTAGGGCGTCGTCGAGACAAGGAGCTGATCCGTTGCGTGGATGCCGGTCGTGGTGAACCGGGTTGAGCCGAGATGGTCTGTATTTCTCCTACGGTATCGCCTGTGATATGTCCATTCATACGGGGAACTCACTGTCGCAGCTGCGACTGCCTCCTGCTACGTCGGCGCCTGCGCAGCAGGTTTACAGCCGCCACTGACACAGGAAATATCATTGGAGTGCGTCTTCTCCGCCCCGTCGGAGCGGACTCAGGAGGACATACCGGGCGAAAACAAGAAAATGAGAAGTGGCCACAGGCTTTGTCCACACTGCGCTTCCGCGCGATCCTAACCGAGGCGCGCAACGACAGGATGTTTTCGTTCCTCGCATCAGGCATCAAAAAGCATTATGACATTGGCGAGACCCTGGGCAAGTAAGCACCGTGTCTCATTCCTATGGAGCCGGGCTTCCGAGCGCCCAACCTTAGCAAGCGCCGGAGCCGCGCAACGCTGGTTATGGCTGCTTGAGCTCCGAACTGCCGGTGACAGGGGAAGCTTCGCGACGGTAAAGCTCGGTGTTCCAAAGGATGGAGGCTCAAAGGTATACATCTTTGTTCGAGAAATGCAAAGAGCCACAATTTCTAGGCTGCTGGCGGTGCAGTGGGGTAGATGATACAGGGTTCTGCAAGAAGTGTCAAAGAGAGGCGTCGAGATTCGTGTCGTGAAGCACGGCGTTTCTTGAGTAGAATGTATTAGTGGAGGCACCGGAATCTATTGTTGCTACCTTCGCAGCTAGTCTACGTATTTTCTGTGCAGAGTTTCATGTTTCATCGTGCCTCGTCCTTCACAGATAGCCCTAGGCTCTCCCGGTTTTGAATAATGTCACATCTTGATGTTTCACCGTACCTATAGGTGACCAAAGCCATGTGAGCAGGTTGCCATAAAGATTATCGATAAGAAGGACGCGCAGTTCGACGCTGATTCGCTCGAACAGGAGATAGCAATTATGAAGAAGGTTGACCATCCGAACTGCATCAAGCTGCACGAAGTGTACGACGAGAAGTCGAAGATGTACATGGTGCTGGACCTCGTTACAGGAGGTGAACTTTTTGATCGGTGTTGCCCCTCGCTCGGCTTCTTCAATATCCTGATTTTTCTACCTCTCCCCCACATTGTTTTTCAGGCATTGGTTCTCACGATCTGAATCGTGGTCCGGGTGCCTGGAAATGTGGCTCTGAGTGTAACGGCCCTGTTCAGCATCATTGCCCGGGGGCACTACTCCGAGAAAGACGCAGCGAACCTGATGAGGGACTCTTTGGACGCGCTGAAGTATTTGCACAGTCTCGGTGTTGTCCACCGTGACCTCAAGCCGGAAAATCTTCTGTACGCGAGCGGTGAAGAGGGAAGCGAGATGTACGATGTCATCAAGCTGGCCGACTTTGGTCTGGCCAAGGTGGTGCAAGGCGGGAACGACCACTCGATGACGACGACTTGTGGAACGCCAGGGTATGTTGCACCGGAGGTATTGGAGCAGAAGGGTGGTTACGGACCGGAAGTGGATGTATGGTCCATGGGTGTCATCCTGTACATTCTACTCTGCGGATTCCCTCCCTTTTACGACGAGAACAATGCTGTGCTGTTCCAGCAGATTAAAAAAGGCGATTACTCCTTCCCCTCGCCGTATTGGGACGACATCTCAGATGGAGCGAAGGACCTCGTGAAGAAGATCCTGCAAATCAACCCACAGACTCGTTTGACAATTCAGCAGTGCCTAGATCATCCCTGGATGTCATCTGCCTCAGATACACCGCTCGCTTCGCAGCAGGAGCAGCTCAGAAAGTTTGCTGCTCGGGGCCGTTTCAAAAAGGCTATCAATACGGTTTGCCCCATCGAAAATCTCCGCCGCGCGGTGTACAGTTTTTAGTCCAGCAGATTAACAGCGCAGTGTCCCTCTGCTGGGTCCTGAAGAGTGACGTCTGTGGAATACGTGGAGACAGGTCATCGCCACGAAAAAAATGTCGAATCTCGTTGCTGCGCTTGGAAAGAAGCCAGACGCTTGAGCGTGGATGTTTGTAAGAGTATAGAATGCGTGCAATGCTAGACATGCCACCCGAGCAAAGTGTTTACATGTGCAGCGCAGGGCGCTATGGTAGTCTTGCGTCTGTGAATTCAAGCGCATTTGCGATTCTGGATTGTGTTTTTATTATCATTGCGCGATGCAGCCCACCTAATGTATGGGGGGGGCAGCCTCACACCCCTGGCGAGAAAGAATCAGCTGCACCATGCTGTGATCCGATGGCCACTGTCGCAAGAGCGGGTCAATTCATGGTCAAGCAGAGCGCAGGGAACTGAAGCCATCGCTGCTGGCACGTCGGGTCAACACCTTCGAGTTAGGAAGCAGCATCTCGGGGCTAGCAGCCAAGTCCGGGAAAACCTGAGATCAAAATCAGACGTGCTGTTCCGCCAGGGCAGGAGCACAGCAACTGTGGTGCACGGTTAACTCTCGGTAAGGAAGCAGGCCGCTGGGGGCGGCTCACATTCGCACTGACAGGACGCCATGGTCCAACTTCAGATGAAACCAAAGCCACGTCTTTATGCGCCTCGACGAGCCGATTTGTCTTGGATGTGTTGCATCGTTGTCCTTGTAGCGCTGACCGCAGCTGTCAGCAAGCATATCATCAATGCGAAAACCAACGCGCGTGGCTCTTTCATGGGGAGTCAGGGCATTCGCTAAGGTGCATGTGGAACCTTGCGCGTCGTCATTGTGCCCATGCGGGGCCATACAGAGAGGGAGAGCTGCCTGCATTCGCTTTCAAAGGCCTCTGCTTGATCCGCTGAAGGCAAATTCGTGTCGGACAGGACAACGCGTGTCGCGTCGCGCAGCTGCGTGCAGTCCGTAGCTTCAGCGCAAAGCGCGGCGCAGAAGCGAGCTAGCGCCACGGCAGCTGGTGTCGTCTTGGGCTCCTTGGCGTGGACGTTACATACAACCAGATCCGACCCTACCGACACCACTGCTGTGCGCTGGAGAGTGACCTGCGAGTCGCGGGGCGCAGCCGATGTAGGACCATGTAACGGTCGTTCACGGCGCGCATTTGCAAGGCTGGCTTTTATCGCGCGGACGGTCAGCCGCCACGGGGCAAGGACCTTCAGAAGGGCACGGTCGCTCTCACTCAGCCGTGCCTCGGTGGCGTGAACTGAGATAAGCGAAATGGGAAGTTGAGAATGAATGAACGCAAGCCCGTGCCCCGCCGACAGCCTGCACTCCCGTAACGGGCGTCACAAGAGACACTTCAGCAACAGTCACGGAGGGGCGCCTCGCAGTCAGCACAACCCGGGCTGCGGCAGGGTACTGGTGCATGTGAGCGGAAATCACAGCGTCAGTCCGTTGCGAGCCACTGCTGCATCCAGCGCTGCCCGCTTTGCGGTCCCGTCTAGAGGGCATTCTTGCACCGCCAGAAGCAGCCTGCTTACCCCAAGTTGACTGCGCCGGGCGCAGAGCGGCGCGAGGAACGCTTCCGCGTGCTGCTCGAGCCGTTCTGCCCACGCGGCCACTCCTCAATCTGCGGCGCGGGGGCGCTACGAACCGGGTCCCGTCACACAGGCCCCTGGCGTAGGCGAGGGGGCCAGCACTGCCAACCGCACCTGGCCGGCGCACGGCACCCCACGGCGATAGGATAGTCCTTAGACCCGGGGTACGCGCCTGGGTTGAGATACGAAGCCTCAGAAACGCGCGCGAGGGCGTTTAGGGCGCGTTCCCCTGCAATGTTGCACGCCACGTCCCACAGCGCCGTCCCCCCTGCGCGCACGCAGCTGGGCACTCAAACGGCGCTCCGATTGAGCTCTCAGCAAAGGCGGCGTTTGAAATCATGCAGACTGGCGCTATTCGGTGCTCGGTGCGTATGCCAGGATGAGACGAGGTGGGAGCAGGGCGGACCGTCCTCGCCACTTGCATAGTATGCGTGCACCTGATTAGAACAGGCTTGGTCAGCCAGATAGTGTATGCGGATGGGGCAATCGACGGCCGGGCGGTGTATGGACCACGCACGCGGGATTGCTGCTCGCATTCGGCTAATATCGCTCCGCACCTGCTGTTGCATCAGGTCACGCCACTCACTGGCGCGACGGAAGAGCGGCACTGTCCGTGGGCGATTGGCTGTATTGGCCTCACTGCTACTCTGCACGCACCAAGCAGCTGGAACTGGCTTCATGCCACACACGACGAGGTTTGTACGGTCTAGAATGCTGAGTTTGTTGTCTCGGCGCAAGAAATGCTCGTCCAAGTTCTCTGATGAGCTCCCCCAGATCAAAGGGGAGCAGTATGGCTACGACTTTATCCCGACACAAGGGCAGTCAATAGATAAGCTGCTCGCATTGACGGGCTTTCAGGTATGGGCAAATGAATGTACCATGGAACTGTCTCGCGTTTAGAGGCGGAAGTGGCATGTCGCAGAGCCCGAGCGCCTCGGCTTCTAGCTTGACCTCTTCAGTCTGTGAGGTTCATGTTGGAGGCATGTCATTTAGTCTGCAGCCGCGACTACTGTTGCTGCAGCTGCTCTACCTCGGCGACTTCGTCACACGAGCGTTGCAGCGAATATGTTAGGAAACACTTGCATGTCGCATGGAATGTGCTTCTGGCCGGAGAGTGACCGTCAGCTCTTCGAATGCTTTGAGGACACGTTCGCGTGCTCCATCGAGCGAGTAACAATCCTCCGTACTTGCATGGTCTGGAACAGTGTGCATTTCCGCTATTGTGAAATGCCCCTCATCAGCGCCAGACGCTGGGCGCTTCTCCAAGAACCTGGGAGAAGTTTGTGTAAGTAGTGTTTGTGTGCATACAACTGCTTTGTGTTGAAGGTCACAGCGATAGGGTAGGTACTCAAATGCGTTGTAAGCATCGCCGAGCATATTTAGGGACGCCGCGACAAACGATTTCATTGAATCGAATTCATCCATTGATGAGAGTGTTGCGGCGTATCACAACTTTTCGCAATTCAATTACTAATTAACTTTCAGGCATTTTGCCGTTTTCCGGAGGCGTCCCACCATCGCGAGGCAGGGCGCACCGCGCCGTGAACTGTCATCCGCTTCCGTCCCCTGACGCCAGTCTGGTCACGAGCGGCATCATGGGGCTTCTCAAGCGTATGTTTGCTCGAAAAAAGAAGTCTTCTTCGCCTGCCGGAGATCCCGTGCCAGTGTCGGCAACCAGCGACAGAGGGGAGCGAGAGGGTTTCCTCCAAGCGCATCGCTGGCAGTCGTCGCCTGATCAGGAAATGCAGATCGAACAAAGCGAATCTGCTGCTGCTGATACGATAGCAATATCTCCTGATACGACTTCTCTTCACCATGCCGGTGCAGCAGTTCCGACAAATGTTTCGTCATCGGAAATTGGGACGCAGCTCCCTAGGCAACCTGTAACGCAGTGGAGCAGGCCTGGCAACGACGACCTCTCTGCCGCCTGCATGCAGCCTATCCAGACGCAGCCATTGCTACAGACGGCCGCACGGATTCCGGTCACGAAGCAAGTTACGATGTCACACGCCGGGCCGGTACCTTGCTCATTTGACGTTCCCTCTACGGTGAGGATCCGTATCCATAAGATTTGATTCGCCGAGCCCCTTTTGCTCATGGGTGCTGAGCTATTTTCGCGCGCCGTGACGATCCTTGTGGGGATCAGGTCGTCTGCAACCTTGGTGAGGTTGAGGCGAATTCTCCGGGCTTGATGGAGTTGCGACGGCGCATGGTTCGGCCTGCCGTCGACGACCTCAGGCGGCGGGACTCGTTGCCGCTCTCTGACAACGAGGCCGCAGCAAGTAATACCTCTGCACACAGGTTAGCTCGCCTCCTTTTCAAGACGAATATTGCATTGCAACGTTGCGATTTCTGGGGGGGAAGTCCGCTCGCTCCTCTTCTGCTTCACGGTCGTGCTGTGCGATCACTCACGATTGGGCGCCTTGTCGTGACAGGAGCCCAGCGCTGCCATCTCCACGTCTTTCATCACTGGCTATGCCCCCACTGCAAGTTCCAGGTCTGCAGCTGTGCTCGCCTTCCGGCTTGTCCAGTAGTTCTCCTCAAGTCACTCCCGCCAAGTTTTCCGTTTCCGGGATGCCCCGCAATCTCCCGGGCAAGCCGGTGATGACCAAGGTCATCGGTCTGCAAATGGAGGAGACCTCGAGCCCCGAATCCGCCCAGCGTGGCGACTTTGCGCCAATTTCTGCGCCTTTCCCTCCGCTTCAAGCGGCCGTTCCAGGCGGCGCAACGGGCTCTGCGGCACGGCTATCCTGTGAAAATGCAGCGCTCGACGCCGGGTCCAGCGCCGAGAGCCCAGAGGTGACGGGGCTCCGGCAGGACACTTGGGGCCAAGTACCCGTGTCGTCGCGCAGCGCGGAGATGGCTGCCGGGCCGACACATGGGCCAGAGACGCCTCCAGACTCGCCGGAACGCCGGATGCCGTCGAAAGCCGGCGCCCCGCCGCCCCCGGTACAGGTTCCGTCACATCTTGAGCTCTCGCCAGCAAACGCCGCCGTCGGCGTGTCGGAGAAGGCTGTGGGGTTCCCGGGCGCACTGGCAGAAGGCACCCTCGCAAAGCTCAACAAGAAGTCCAAAGAGTGGGTGGACCGATTCTGCGTTCTTTCGTGCAAAGGCCGTGAAGGTGCTGTAGCGGAGGGTGCTGTCGACTTTGCATACGTTCTCGAGGTGTTTGTGGACCGCGATGATGCGATGCATAAGGCGGCTCCTGTTGAGCTGGTGCATGTCGACGGTGCCACAGTACAGTTCGTACAGGGCACCGTTTTTACGGTGAAGACAACTGGAGCGCTGAACAAGAAGGGTGCGACGCACTTCCTCTCGGCAAACTTGGAGGAGGAGGCGCGCACGTGGCTGCACGGCTTCGAAGTGGTGCCTGACGTCGAGGTTGTGTGGACCGGCAAAGATGGCTCGGATCTGCGCGTGTAGATGAGGATATGTGAATGTGTCTTGAGTATCACTATAAACTAAATTTTCAAGGACTCTGGCACACGCCTACAGACACCTAGACCCAGGGGGGGACTTAGTGTCCGACCGTTGATTAATTAAATCGTCTACACGTGATTTTTATTTCAGTTTTTGTGTCAAGACAGAAAAAGTGCAACTCTGGCAGTAAAAAAGAGTCAGTGCGCCTGGGAGTTTTTTAATTCGAAGGGGTAAAGGTTTTTGGCGGAGGTGGGTCGTATGCGGCCGTGGTTTTTTTTGGTGCCCGGTCCGTAAGGGGTAATCCAATACACCTCAGATCATTTGACTTTGCGGGTTCAATTCTCCGGGGTTCGCTTTCGTGACTTTCCAAGAGCAGCAGCGCAAGGCCAACTCTAACACGGTTTGCGGCACCGTCAGCCATGTACAAGACCCGTGCAGACGCGTCTAGTAAATTTGTGGTACTGGGATGTGCACGGCAAGAGAGACAGATACGTTTTATGACAAGAGTCGCAAATCGCAAAGCGAAAAACTGGTGGCGAGTAGGGGCCGGGAGACCGCAGCAAGAAAGCTGCAGAACAAAAAGGTCCCAGGCCCACACCACTAACGGGACGCGAGCACGTGGGCGGCGGAAGCCGGGGCAAAAGCCCCAAGCCCACACCGGGCCCGTGCGCGAAGTCGCGGTAGTAGTGAGGAGGCATAGGGCGCAGCCCAGTGCTTCCCAGTGAGCCGTGTAGCTGCGGCCCGGAGGCTGTACAGCTGAGCCTCCATCCGGAGTCGAGCGAATGTCGCGCCGCGGCGCTGGCAAAGTTGCTCTGGAGTCAGGGGCGACCTCAGGGTGTTCGCTACGGCGTGCTGCTCAGCGGCGTCCGTCTTGAGGCGTGCGAAATCGTAGAGGAGCCGTAGTGACTCAGGGTGGAGCTCTCCGGTGGTGGCGGCGACAACAGGCACGAACCAGTAGTTCTGAGCCTGAAGCCACTCGTGGTGCTTGGTCACCTTGGCGCGGTAGGCCCTGTGGAGCGCATACTCGTCGTAGGCGTACCCCGTGTCTCTCCAGCCGACAGGATGCAAGACGGTGAAGTCAAGCGTCAGGCCGGCTGTGCCCCCGGTGTTGGTGGGGTACAGCAACGGTCCATAGAGCCCTGGGGGCTGCGGCACGGTGATGAGGGCGTCCGGCTTTCGTCCCCCCGTCGTCGTCTCGTGCGGCATGCCATGAGCTGTGGAGGTGACCACTTTCACACCGGGGATGCTGGCCGCTTCGTTGGTGAAGAAACCCTGCCAGATCTGGTGGCACCACATGGACGAGGCCCGTTTCCGACAAACCTGTAAGTGGTGACCACAGGGGCCGAGTACCTGCCCACAGCCGGGGCATTTGCCGTTGGCCCGAGCTGGTTCGACGGTCATCCCAGTCCATTGGCAGAGGGTGAGGGCGAGCTCGTCGCGTCGGAGGGGCGCTGCTGTTGGCACCCAGAGGTGGAACAGTGCGGCCATCGGGCGGTAGTGCAGTTTCCGCGTCGGGTCGATGGGGGCCCCGTGCCGGTCGCGGCTCCAGGTCGTGCCGTTCGTGAGATCGGTCCTGTATGGGATCTGTCATGCGGCCCGCCCCCGCGCCAGCGCTGCCACCATCGGTGGGAGCTGATCTCCGTCCGGCAGGCCCCGTAGGGAGGCCACCGGGCCGGAGTGACGCGCGAGGTGTCGCGCGAGCTGCCGTTGGGAGGGGAAGTCGTCTTGCCGACGCCGCCCCGTTGCTGGGGAGCTCTGCAAGCGACACGAGCGTCGGGGCTGGCTTCTGGCCCTGGCTCTCGCGGCCATCGTCGTCGGCTTCGCCGGTTTCCTTGAGCCCAGAGTCCATGAGGAGCTTGTGGCATTCTTGGAGGACCGTGAGCGGGCGGAGTGAGGATGTGCCGGGGGTCATGGTGTCCGGGAGGCGCTGAGCCACACAGAGCGTCGTGACCCAGCGGATGAACCGCGTGTGATGAGTGGGAGACCTAGGAAGCCCTCGTCGGTGTCGTCGAATGTGAAGGCCCGTAGCCAGCGCGTCACTTGGTCCGGTGTCGCGTCGTGGCCAGTTGGGGTCTTGTAGGCCGGGGCGTGCATACCTGCGTACTTCCGCAGACTGTCTAGGATCTAAGTGTCAAAGGCGGCGGCACATGGGCGGGAGATGGTGGTTGAAGGTGCCCGTAGTGCGTAGCTGAGTCTTGGGATCAGACAGAAGCGGAGGAGGTGTAGGTAAGCCAGGCCGTCGTCCAGCGAATAGTTGCTCTGGCGGCACATGACCCCACGCGAGGATCTGCGAACAAGACGACACAGAATAATTTGTTTTATTTGCCATCATTATTGGTACCCGGGTGCGGGGCCCGTTCTAGAAAGTGCGTCGAGTGGGAACCTTGCATGGCCGCGATGCGGATAACCAGGCATGCTGATGGAATGCAAGATATACTGCTTGGTTCACACCAACCTCGCGCTGAGGAGGCCGCGAGTTGTCTGGGGAACCTTCGCGAGACTTTCTTTGAGTTACTCTGGGTGAAGAGGGAGGAAGAGGCCTACAAGCGCCCGCGACTGCGGCGATGGGGGACTCTGCTTGAAGGCTTCCTGCTTTCATGTATTGCTGCATGCGTCCTTATTGCAGTATTGGACAGCTTTTGCGCTTTGGAGCCCAGTGAACCTGAGAGCAGCTGCTGGGTGGAGTGCTGCTCGCCGTTGGGACGATGCGATGAGCCCGTATGCCATCTTCACAAAAACCAGACACAACCAAGTGATCCAGTTGACCCGCGATGTTCGATCGCCCGAAGTTTTATCAGACTGCGCGACTTGTCACTTAATGTGTTCACGTCAGTCTTCACGATTGAGTACCTCCTCCGCTTGTGGTGCTGCGTGGAAGAGCCGCAACGCAATCGGCTAGGACTGCTGCGCGGACGGGTAAAGACTGTTCTTGTAACCCACTTGTGATGTAGCAGTGACTTGTCACGCTGCGCAATGCGCCCTGGCAAACCACACACGCATACTGTCTCCTGAAAACATGAAGACCCTGACACAGAATCCCTGCACAGCTGGACTGGGCGCGATCTCCGTTGGCACTGGTGGACGTGATCGCCATCGTTCCTTTCTATGTCGACCTTCTTATGGTACATGCTTCATGCTATCCGCATTACCTATTTAAGGTGTATGTCTTGCCTGCTGGAGCGGGCATGTCCTCACAGTGCGGCACCGCACGCGCAGTCATTTCAAGGTAGTCCATCCTCTTCAATGATGCTCCGGGGGGTGCGCCTGCTCCGCATTCTCTCGGTGTTCCGACTCGAACGTCCGCTCAAGGCAATTCGAATAATATACGCTGTCTGCTCACGAAAACGAGAAGAACTCATGGAATGCTCCCGCCAAAACCCCAGCAAGCGTGCCAATCCCCGGCAAGCTTGCTGGGGCGGTAAGCTCACGTTTGTGATGGAGAGTGCAGGTGACCCTTTTCGGTGCATTGAATCTGATTCTCTTGCTTGGCTCGCTCGTGTACGTTCTCGAGTTCCCGGAGAACAAGGCGATGTTCCCCAACATTCCCTCAGCGATGTGGTGGTGTGTCAACTGCTTAAGCACAGTTGGCTACGGCGACGTCTACCCGCAGTCAGGTCAGTTGCGCCACTCCCCTGTTGCTTTGCCTTCTCAACGCGATGGCCGCCGCAGATCCGTGCATCTTTGACTGACGGTCCCTTTCCTCACAGTTGGAGGCAAGGCAATCGGAGTGCTTGCCGCCTTTCTTGGCGTTGGTCTCTTTGCAATGCCAGCAGGAATGCTTTCTCAAATGGCAGAAGCTGAAATAAGTTTATAGTATCGATTATCTGCAGTTGTTCTCCTGGTCTCAGTTGCGGTGCTTGCAGGTATTCTTGGCTCGGGCTTTCTGGAGGTGTATTCGGAGCACAAGGAGGAGCTTGGGCGGCTGCATGCCGACGGCCGGGTGCGCGTCGACCTCCCCATTTCTCTCACATGATCCCACACGCAGCGCACCAAAGGACTGCCTGGTTCTCCTGCACAGATTTGCGGCGAAGTTCTGCTTTCGGTATCAGCAATGCTTGCGTTCCGCTGACCCTTTGTCGCCCGAACAGAAGGTCGTGGATGCGGACCCGGAGGAGGCTGGCCGGGAGGTCGCAACCATTCAGACTGATTTGCATGCTGGGAATTTTACAGAGGAAAACTCAAGGACAGCACCGAAGGGATCTGCATCATTTGCCTCAACGTCTCGTGTTGATGTTGACGAACGGTTCAGGCAGGTGCGTTTTCGCAACCCAGCGCTTCAGCGAGTCCTCGCAGCTGTTCACAACTACTGTCTCACCATATTTTAGACCTCTACATTGCGAAGTACTCGGCTTCGCTGAACTCAGCATGAAACATGTTGCAGCTCGAGGAGCGCATGCTTGGTCTTGAGGGCAACATGACCGAGATGCGATCACTGCTCGTCAACCAGCACAATGTGAACCTACGTTTGTTGCGGACTACCAGAAGGAACCAGCGTAAATTGGCCCGTGACTCCAGCTACCAAGCAAGTGACACATCAGAGGACGAAAAGACGTTTTTCTCGGACTTGCTGAGCATGGGAACGTAAATGTTACCACCAGCAAGGGAGTTGTGTCACAGTTCGTGATGCGCATCGGCCCAAAGACCACATAAATTGTGTCCAGCTGGATCGCCTTGGCCCGCTAGCTTGTCCCCAAGACGCTGTCCCGGGTAGGATGGCCTACTTCAACAAATCTTCGGAGGGTGATCCCTCACGCTTTCTCTTACTCGCAGCCCTCGGCACAGCCAGAGGGTCAAAGCCCGAGGGAAGCACATACCTGCAATTAAACACCAGCCTCCTGTCAGTACTACCCTTGCCACGCAACAGTAGGCACATTCGAGCACGCGGCGCCATGGGCTCGGGTCGGGACAGCACAGCGATTGCGAGTCGCAGACGCCGACGAAGGTATCATCGTCCTGCAGTTTGTGGCATGCGACCCACCGCCCGGTCGAGCGAAAATCAAATACTCTCCGCAGCGACCCTCCTGCCACGACGTGCGTCCCACGGTGCCCGCCAGTGCTCACAGTGAGAGGAACCTCCGACTCTGTTTCCCGTCCTCGCGCGGCCCTGTTTGCCGCGGAGACCCCCCCCGCCGGTTCCCACTGCCCACACACTAGCTGCGAATCGGCCCCGCACGCGTAGTATATCGAGGGGTCGATGTGCGAGAGTGCAGTCCACAGAACCTCCGCCTGCCCCGCGCTCCGGAGTCATGGCCCACTTGCGCGCCCCGGGCAGAGCACAGCAGTCGCCCGTGCAGGCCGTGGGGCCGCGGGGCCGCGGGGCAGCGCACCTTGCAAACCGCCATTGCCCTGCCGCAAATAGACCACTTGCGCGGCTCAAAAATGTAGATGGAGCGATCGGCGCCTCCTGCAGCCACAGTGCCCTTTCCCCAAGCCAGTGCGTACAAGCTCGACATGCTTCCCATCACGCGAGCAACGCACGCATTCCTCCCACGGACGCGAGAGTCCCATAAGGACACGATGTGCCCCTCAGCCATTGCAATTAAACCATCTACCCCCGTGCCGCACCTCTCGCCTCCAAGTGTTCCTGCGTCGCCCCCAGCACCAAGGATTGCCACTCGAGTCGGGGAGAGCGAAGCTCGGAAATTGCGGACCAACGTCTGCGTCTCCAAGTCTATGATGGAAAGGGAGCGTTGAAAATTCCGTGCAATGATAGCATGACTTCCGGGGATGTCCAGAGCAGCACCTGTCCAGCCGTTCTCACCGTCATCCGCGCTTTCAATTGGCAACCGTGTTGCTCCTGAGTCTTTCCCAAGGGACTGCCCATTTGGAGCAGCTACCAGGTTTACACCACCTCGAATATCACACGTGACAATGATTTTCGGCTGTCGTGCCACTGTCAGACCCGTGATTGACGAGATAGGGGCGTCGTGCTCCACCACGCAGTCGGGCACGACATTGACTGAACGCAAGTTGCGAGTTGGAGCCTCCGTGGGAGCAGGATCTAGGCCAGCATTGATCTCGACGCCGACACGGTACACGCGTCGTCCAGAGGCAGCAAATATGTCCCTGTCTGACGCAGCCCAAATCCGTGATCCGAGAAACGATGGGGTGATCCTGACGGGATCCGGGAGTGGCGCAGCATGCAGCAACTGTGCGGGCGCCGAGCTCGCATCTCCACCGTAGAGATCGACCGCATCGGCGTCCATCGCGATGCACACCGTAAAAACGGTAACTGCAAACACGATCCGGGAAATTGAAAATCTTGTCGTGACTGTCACGTGGTTCCGGCCAGGCCTCCTCCACAGCGATCTCCGCAGTCCTCGCCCCGGCGAAAATTGCAAGCTTCGTGTAGACTCGCGTGACATTCGTTACATTTGTAACGGATCCTTTCCTTCAAGTTAGTTGAACGCCAAGCGCAGGTGAGCGGGCTTGTGCGACACGGTTCTCCGCACATCAGCACCCGGGTACCGAAGAGTGCTGCAAGGAACACGTGCATCTATTGTTCCTGGGGTGCGGTCACGGATTTGCCTGCGCGAATCTGCTCTGCGGCCAGGGCGCAGCCCCCGCAGTTGCCAACGCCCACTTGCTGCACGTTGGCTGGCCAGGCCTCCTGTGCTGAGGAGCGGCGTCAATCAGTCTGCAGCTGAGTGGCAGAACATCTCATTCGAGAAAAAGGATGACTGTCTAGGCGTGTCCTGTTGAAGCGCGGGTGCGCATGCTGGGGATGGAGGGGTCGCGAGGGGTGAGCCGAACGACAGGAGGAGCGCACGGGTTGCAGCGGCTCGAGGCTACACTCAAGTTTCTTGAATCATCCACGTCTAACCGGGTGGATGGTCTCGATGGGGTCCGTGAGGCACTGGCGGTTAACGGCTCGTTCCCGCCTCGTAAGTTGCCCCATCTTCCCGGGTGTGCTGTATCCTCGCTCTTGCCTCAATTACCTTGCCAGCATTATAGTCCACTTTTATACCAGAGCCCACCAGCATGGCATCCCCAATTTTTTTCTGGACGCCATGACATCAGGGTGTGGCGTCGCAGCTGGACCTCTGAGGCAGCGACTTCTTGCAGCGGCAAGTGCGTGCGCGACAGACCCAAACTCGCGCGTGTCGCTCAAGTGGCTTCAATTTCTCCAAGAGACTGCCACAGCTCATGCAGCTGAGATAGACGAAGAGCTCCCAGCTCTCATTGCTGCCTGCGTGGAGGCGCTGGGCGCGCCGTCAAGCGCGTGCCGGCAGACCGCAGTGCAGGCACTGCACACCAGCCAAAACCGTCACTAGCGATGCGCGCCTTGCATGCCTATCGCTGCCTGCCACTGCAGGTTGTCGAGGCGCAGCGCTCGATGGCGGTGCTGCTGTTGACACACTTTGTCTATTGTGCAGGTTTTGTGTGCCTGTGGAAAGTCACCCGACCCAGGGCCGCAGGCTCTTCTCTGTGGGGTCACGGAGGGCACGCGACATGCAACCTCTCGTGTGCGCGCAGAGAGCTGTTCAGCAGTGCTCACGGTGCTTGACAGCGCGCACCTGCGCGGCAGAAACATGCAAGTTGTTGAAGAGGTGGTGGCACCAGCGTTACTCGAACGTCTGATGGATTCTACACCCTCTGTGGTGGAGGCTGCAGAGGCTGCCCTGGTGTCGCTTCGTTCCAGTCACGGCGAGGCACTCACAGCGGCACTTCTAGACGCGTCTGTCCCAGTGCAACGGCTATACCAGCAGCGTCTAGGCGCGGACGAGGACTGCCAGCGGTCGGGGGCCGCTCCTGCGAGGCGATGGGACGTCCCCGGCGGCGACGATGCCGGTAGCAGCGAGTTTGTGTCCGCGCGACTTCTTGCCGAGCTGCAGGATCCCAACAACTGGCGAGTCCGTGCCCTTGCGGTCGAAGAGCTGCAGGCTATGGTTCGTGCTGTGCGCGGGCCCGAAGACTTGCGCACGCACCTCCTACAACTGGTCGAGTTGCTCGTTGGCCTCGTACAGGACACAAATTTCAAGATCCAGATCACTGCGCTGCAGACGCTCGGCTACATGGTCTCGATCATGGGGCCCGAGGTGGGCCCGCTGCTTCCGCGTGTCCTACCCGAGCTGCTGGACAAGCTTGGCGACAACAAGACCTTGGTTCGCCACGCATCTTCGCGTGCGGTTCTGCGGCTGATGGGTGCTGTCGGCCCTCAGCCAGTGGTAGCAGAGCTCGTGCCAGTACTTGGCCACGACGCATGGCATACGCGCGAAGAAGCGCTCTCTCTCTGCATGTTGGCGATGCTGCGCTTTCGTGACGCATCATTTGACGCAGAGACTCTTGCGCGCTCCGTGCGAGGCTGTCTTGAGGACTCCAAGCCAAAGGTCAAGCAGACTGCAGTTGAGTGTCTTGCGCTGTTGAACGCCCGTGGCGGCAAGGTGTTGCTGCTCCTCACCGACCTGGACGAGGCGACACGCCGCATGCTTGAAGCGCGCTTTGCGCAGCCGCAGCTCGCGAGCATGACTGCGGAGGGCTCTCTCGAAATGCCTGCACTGTCGCAGCTGTTGGAAGAAGAGACAGCTCCGCGCGGCATGCTGGGCAGTGTGCCTGCGATCCTCGAAGGCTGGACAAATGTGGGCCTTGGCCCCGTCACGCAGGCGCCAGGAGGCGGTGCATCTCCCGATTATCGCCGCCAGCCGCGTGACGAGGAGCAGCCGGGCGCCGCGTCGCCTATCGGGGGCCGTGGACGGACCGCCGGGCGGCGGCGGCCAGACCTTCACGTCGCTGACGACAGCGATGGCCCCGTGCGGACGGGTGGCGTGGACGGTGCCGTGGACGGCACTGCGGACGGTGTTGTGCGCAGTGGGGCCGGCTACTCGGCTGCAATGAGCCAGGCTTCAACCCAGCACCATGCGTCGCCTGGGCGCACGCCGCATGAGCCACCTCGAGAGGCTGCGGGCGGAGCACTGCACGCGCACGTTGCCGTTGGAAATAACGGACTGGGCGACGAAATGCTGGAAGATGACCAGCCGCTTTACAGAGAGACCCCGCTCGACACTCCGCCCTCGCCCCTCGCCGTCGGGGCGGCAGCCTCGGGGTTCCGTGGCGGCTCGCCGCTTGCTGGCAAGACGCCGCGACGAATGCGAGGAGGGGCCGAGTCCGCCAGTCTCGGCGCTGGTGGCGTGCTCGTCGGCACGGGCGGTGGCATGGGCGAGATCGCAGGTGGCGCGCGCGGCCCGATCAAGCCATTCTGGATGGACGGGCTCGACCAGCCTCCCGCGCCTGATACGCAGGGGGCGTACGGTGGTGGCGGCGGCCGTGGGCGCGGACGCCCGCACCCGAGCACCCACAATCGCAACCGGCCCTCGCGACACCGGCGCTGATCAGATTGCAGGGCCGGGCGTAACGCCCGGCCCAAGCGATCATTTAGACTTGTTCGACCAAAGCACGGTGCAACGCAACTTGGGCGGACTCGAAGTCGCCCTCTGAGACGACAAACTGCATGTTCACTTGGCGCATGCACTGACAGATCGCAATGACATTGATACCGGCGTCGGCCAGCGCGGTGGCCGACGTTGCCAGTAATCCTGGCACTTGCATATTGCTGCCGATCGCACAGACCATGGTTACCGGACAGGTCCGCACGGCAGCGCTGGGGAAGGTCGCGTCGAGTTCTTC
>Ga0209335_10003151_pt1 | contig 16723 bp, 21 predicted proteins | sample COG_09_FD_184753 | JGI IMG/M metagenome (GOLD analysis project Ga0209335, IMG submission 184753) | Pelagic Microbial community sample from North Sea - COGITO 998_met_09 (SPAdes) (version 2) | ecosystem: Environmental > Aquatic > Marine > Neritic zone/Coastal water | place: Helgoland, sampling...
CTCCGCGTGATAGTATTAGTTGGTGTGTTATTCTAAGTATGTTGTTCAGTGGTTGGTCTTTTAACAGACCGTATTGAACTACATTTTTATCCCAAGACGTGTGAACACTTGTGTATGCAAATACCCATCTGTTCTTTACTTCTTGTTCTGTCTTTGGTGCTTTCTTTTGCCAGTACTCAATTTGAGTGTTTACCTCATGTTCTTGAATACTTTCAAAGAAGTTACGCACACGCTTTTTCGATGTCTTCGATAGCGGTTTTATGTGTCTTCCCATAACCATTCCATCCACGTGTTTTTCTTAATTTCTGCAGAGCTACTGAAGCTTTGCTACTTGCTGGCTGAGTGCCATGTAACAACAATCCAAACGATGGACCATCTACTCGAGCTAACGAGTCGTCATGATCTATTTCTAGATTAAGTCTTTTAGCTTCTTCTACAGAATACACTACCTTTGCATATTTAAGACCTAGGTCGTAAACATCGTTGTCCCACTTACCACCTAATGAAGCATTAAGTACTAAGTTGGAAGGCAGTGTTTCGAGATGTTTGATCCACATTGGTATAGCTTTTGTGTAAGCATATATTTTCGTGAACGGAAACGTCTCACATATTTTTAACCATGATTCGAAGTATTTTATATTGAAGAAATCACCACCTACTCCGTGTCTAATGAACGGCGTTTGGTCGTGATTAACTACATACTCGTCATGTATTGGTACAAGTGATTCATAAATCAGTTTGTACATTTCTTTTACTGTTTTTGCAGCACGAAGCTGAAGCAGATTTGACCAACGATTCTTACGAAGAGCTGGAGATCTTGCTTCTTGGCTTGCAGCCCAACATCTGAACTTGGTGTCAGAGCCGTCTGTTATTTTACCAGTTATCTGATCTGCACTACTCAAACAATCTTTTGCACCGCAACAGGTATGACCTGACGGAAGACTGAAATGAATAGTTCTGTCTGATAACTTTGCGTTACCTATTTGGAACTTAAGCATTTTTATTTGTTGTACACATGTAACAGGATTGTCCTTGGTCTGCTTGGAAGCGCATTACTTGGCTTACTGAACAAGTAGGACATTTAACCATTTCTCTATTTCTTTTTACCGTTAGAGATGCGTTGAGAACTTCCCAAGGTCTTTCTTTAATTCCTCGAGTTGCATTACGCAGCAGCTCTCTGGCTTCTGCATATGACATTTAAGCAACATCAAGTAGCGTTAGTTGCTTTTGAGAATAATCTGTTGAAGCATCTGCATGTATTATTGGATCGGGTGTGATCTCTGCTTTGATGCCGTAACATTTTATACTCGTGATAGTATCAAGGTTTACTGATCTGTAGTTCTCAGGTCCTCGTTTACCGGTCATTTCATATACAGTGAACTGACTATTGTCTATTTTTGCTGAACCTCCAGGATTTATTCCTTTTGCATACTTACGCACGCGAGCTCTGCAGTTCATTATTCTTACATCACCATTCTTTTTGATGAATGTAACACCGAAGATCTGGTTGCCCAGTGCTTTGATGATTTGTATTACTTTACTTCTATGTAGCATGTTGTTATTTGTTATTATTTGTTATACAGAAAATTTAATCGTCAAAACTCATATGATACAATTGGTACTCAAGATAACTTGAATCTTTTTCGGCATCTGCTTGGCTTTGCAGGAGGTCTTGCCCTTTAGGACCTTCGAACCAACCTTTTACTGCTTCGTCGAGCAGTTCTTCTAGCGCTGCTTTGGGCAGTACTACATTAGATGTTCTTAGAATATCTTCGTAATACACACAGTCTACGCCAAAATCATCATCCATAGGCGGATCCCAATACGTACCTTCTTGACCTTCGCTATGCACCGAGAATTCTAATTCACCGGATACATACACAACCTCATCAACACCACCTATAGTCACTTTCAAGTCATCAATTTCAAACTTCATATTCATACAAAACCTTTTTTTTTAATTAATTAATAAATAAATCTTCAAAAAATAATTATAAAACTTACATCACTAAGGCATTTGCATCGGTGATGATAGTTGTTCGGCCAATACAAACGCTTGCGTATAACATGTGTCAAGTTTATTATACAGTCATGCCCAGGAACTATGCCAAAGAGTATAAAAACTACCATAAAAAGCCTAAGCAGAAAAAGCGTAGGGCTAACCGCAACACTGCCAGGGCTAAGATGGTAAAGGCTGGTAAGGCGTCAAAGGGAGATGGAAAAGACGTCCATCACAAGAACCGGAACACTAAAGACAATAGGAGTAAAAACTTAGCTGTCATCTCCAAGAGGAAGAATCGGTCTTTCAAGAGGAAGTAGGTTTTCGATCAAAGGCGGACGCTCGAGGCAAAGTCTCACATAAGCACTAAAACTTATATGAGCTTCAAAAGCCACCTTTACATGTTTTTTATGAAATTCTTTGGGCAGAGAAATATTCACACGAATCTGGGCGCATTTATCGTTTCTTTTTAACATAATATTGTTTTTTATGGAGAAACAATAAGGTTTTTGGCAACCCCAAACCGCTGTTTTTCAGCAGTTTACGCACCAAGTACGCACTTAAATATTGTTTCTTGTTTTTTTTTAGTACTAAGCGTACAACAGAGAATTTACAATCACATTCCCCTACCTCCTCTTTTTATTATTATTATTATTATATTCATACATAAAAAAAAACAAGAAACAATATATGGCCTCTTGAGCCTTTGAATACCAACGACTTATGGAATATCGTTTTTCCTGAGAAACAATATTTTTGGACGAGAAACAATATTTTGACCAAAAAAAAAGCTACCCTTGTGAGGTAGCTTTGCCTAAATGTATAGAGCAAACGTTAGGCACGTTTAGTTAACAGGGCCTCCATTTCTTCTTTTAATTTCCGTACTTGAGCTAATTCTTGCTCAAGGACAGTCATGTCTAGTTCGCTTTGAAGAACTTCCTTGGTTCTTTTTTCCAGTTCAGCGACTATTCCCGACCTGATTATTTCGGACAGTGTCTTGTGTGACTTCTGCGATATATCGATTAACCTGTCATATAGGGGCTTGTCCAGCCGTACAGCACAAGTTACGTTTTTTACTTCATTCATGTGTTATATAGATATTAGGGTTCCTTTAATAGCTCAACATTAGGGTAAAGTTTACACACTGTCAACTCATGTTATGCATAAAAACGACACATAAATAGCTTACTGCTTACACACCAACGACTTAACGTTTATAAAAAAAACCACTTATTCATTCTTGCACCCCAATGTATTACATAGTATAACAAAACTATGCACTCAGGAGACCCTAAGAAAGAACTACACAGGCAAGTCAATGTAAGACTAAGTTCAGAGTTGTTTTCAGAGGTAAGTAAGTTAGCTGACTCTGTCACTAGTTCCGTTTCTCAAATCATACGAGAAGCTTTGATAAGGTACATCAATGGTAGGAAAAAGTAAGCCCGACGCCGAATCCCTTACGGCTTTCTTCGTACTCGATGTTCTTACTCCTTTGAGGAAACTCTATAATATAGCGTCCAAAGAGACCTGGCGTAAGCTCAGAGCCCAAGGCCTGAAGACCTACAAGGTAAGTGGGTTGGGTGTATGTATTAGACCATCCGAACTCAAGCTCTATTTAGATGAGGCCTCTATACAGGAATGAAAAGCTGTATTTTAGCCGTAGATCCAGGGGTTTCTGGAGGCATGGCGTATTACCGGGACGGGGAGATAACTCTTCGAAAGTTCACCGACGAAGACGAATTCATAAGTTACGTAAAATCGCATGGAGAATGCGAGCAAGCAGTCGTAGAACATGTACCGAAGTATATAGGGAATCAGATGATGGCCTCTCACAGCTTTACACTGGGGTACAACATGGGTTTCGAAGTTGGAGCGATCAAGGGCTTGGATATACCGGTGGACCTCGTTCGCCCTCAGAAATGGCAAGGCTCGATTCCTGGACTGAAGGGGGTTACTGGACACAAGAGAAAGAAACTTTTAAAGGAACACGCGCAGAGACTGTATCCTGGCTTGAAGGTTACGCTAGCAACTGCGGACGCCCTACTAATTTTAAACCACTACCTAAAGATGACATGAAAAAAAGACCAAAGAAAAAGATGGGTACTTCTAAGTTCCCTGGCTACTCGGCTCCTCCTGAGCCCAGTGCTGACACCTACATTCCCAACTATAGTTGGAGACATACAATGAAGTCTGTTAAACCCGAAACCAATAAAAGCAATGTATCGCTATTTACTGTGGTTCTTAGGACTGTGCTTCGTGGGTACGGTCTTATTAAATCCTGCTTGTGCCGGATCGTCTGTACTAAAAAAGACTAAAAACTCTGATAGTAGTTCCCATAAATGCTGTAAAGAGTAGGGTTTCCGGTTTTTTTTCGGTTTTTTTGATTATTTTATTCACTTTCTGTGTGATAAGTGTATAACTAAGTGCTTATCTGTTAAACATATGAAATGTATTATTTGTGGTAAAAACAAGACGAACACCGTTGATTCACGTAAGAAGGAAAACTACGTACACCGCAGGAGGGAATGTCCACGTTGTGGAACAAGATTCTCTACTTCCGAGTACACCAACAAGCACATTATCGAGCTCCAAAAGTCTTATCGAGATCTCGAAGAAGAACTTGAAGGGCTTCAAGCCTGGAAAGAACTTGTGGAAAAACGTACCCACGGCTATTCGCTATGCGAAATCCCCGACCGTTCACTACAAGGGTCACCACAACTGCGATCCCGAAGTAGACGTAAGGCTGGCAGAGATGTGCGAGAAGGCGTTCGTAACGGGTGAGCTTGAATGTAGAGGTTATACTCTTGAAGAGATAGGTAATTACGTTGGCATAAGTCGTGAAAGGATCCGCCAGATCCAAGACATCGCACTAAATAATCTAAGAGGTTATATAAAACAGGCATTTGGATGGGAGTTAGATTTAAGAGATCTGCTTCGCAACACGGAGACGAACTATGACGACCTCTAAAGTAGAATTATATTCGTGGCAGAAAGGTCATGCACAAAAGCTCCACGATTCTTTATCTAAGTACGGGGTAGCAAAGGACGGCTCTGACACAGGCACTGGCAAGACTGTTGTAGCAGTTAAGGTAATCAAAGACCTAGGCCTAGCGCCCTTCGTCATTTGCCCAAAGGCTGTTATTCCAAGCTGGAGTCAGTGGGTCAAAGAACTCTTCCCCTATCTCGACCCTTCTCAAGTCGTACACAATTACGAAAAGCTAAAGGGAGGAAAGACTTTATATATCAAACGCAAGGGCAAGGGTTATGAGTGGCAGATCAACCGTGATAAGTTGGTCATAGTTTTTGACGAGGATCATTACTGCAAGGGAGAAAAGTCTCTCAATTCTAAGATGCTTCGAGCAGCTAAGCGTCAGGGTTATAAGCTTCTATGTTTAGGTGCGACCTCATGTTCCTCTCCTCTCGACATGAAAGCCTTGGGTTATGCTTTAGACTTGCACGTCTCTTCAGATTTTTGGTCATGGTGTCAGCAAAACCGTTGCCGTCCAGGTCAGTGGGGTGGGCTCGAGTATTTTGGTGGAGATGAGCATAAGAAAAAACTGCATGACATGATCTATGCTAAAGGCTCACGTATTTCGATTGCTGATCTACCGGCTGGCACCTTCCCTGACAATTTAGTTTCTCCAAACATATACGAGATGAAGAATGTCCATGACATAGATGTGTTATATGAGGACATCATGGATGAAATAGAACAGTTAGAAGACGAGGAAGACGATCGGTTAGCTATTACTAAGATACTAGATGAGCGTAGAGAGATCGAACACTACAAGGTAGATCTGTTTGCTGACTTGGCTCAGGAGTATTTGAAGGAAGGCAACTCAGTCGTAGTGTTTGTAAACTTCACCGACACTTTAGAACAACTTGCAGCGACCATGTCTTCTATGCACGATGTCAATCCCCTTACGGTCTATGGCGGCCAGAGTTCAACCATGCGACAAGCTAGTTTAGAACTATTCCAATCTAACAAAAGCAAAATGCTTATCGCCACAATACAGAGTGGTGGTGTTGGAATTAATTTACACGATGTTCATGGTGGGCATCCAAGGCGAACGATAATGAGCCCTACCTTTTCAGCCATCGACATGAAGCAGGCTTTAGGTAGATGTTACCGCGCCGGAGGTATGACACCTGTAATACAAAATTTAGTCTTCGCTGCTAATACCGTAGAAGAATACGTGTACCGAAAAGTTAAGGCGAAAATCAATAATATTGACCTAATTAACGATAGAGACGTGACACCATGTGGGATCTAGATACAATCAAAGAGATTAATAAATGTTTACCGCGTAAACATGACACCAAGCACATGTCGAAATTATGGCGTTATTTCGACGCATGGAGAAAGCATTTGTTTAACAAGAAAAAAAAATAATATGGGATACTATAGAATGGAAGAAGAAAGCGAAGGAGGGGACGGAGAGTTCCACAAAATTTCTTTAAAGAAATTGGAAGACTTACCTCCCGAGATATACAAAGAGCTGGTCGAAAGATCGTTAGCTCTAGCTACTCGGATCAAGGAAAGATCTGACAAGCTAAAGTCTGTGATTGGAATCACAACTATAGAAGGCTCGGAAGCCGCAGAAGACGCGTTTTGGAGGACAGCTAGTATAGAACAGTTAGCTTTCTTCGAAATGCAAATCAACAATATACACACCTGTCTAGAAGACCTAATAAACACCAAATAACATGACAAAAGAAAAAGAAAAAGAAGAAGAAGTAGGAGAAGAAGAGCTCTCTCGCTATGAGGAACTGGTAAAAGAACGTTTAGAACTTTTGAAAAAAGGTTTCGACGATTTCCCCAGCGTAGAAGGAGATGAAGAGGGTAATAAACTGCCAGGGTTTATAATGATGCACATCGCTCAGTTATATACTCGACTGGATCTGACTCTTGGAGAGATGGAAGAAGTACAGACTAAGGTTCATACCCTTATTAAAGCTTCTCTTCCCGACATGTACGCCCAGGCAAAGGAAGACTTCGAAAAGGAGTTAGCTAAAGAGCCAGCATGAGCGGACCTGACGCACATCATAAATTGGGCCCCTCTACACTTAAAAATGTAGAGGTGTGCCCAGGCTTCAGAAGTACCAACGAGGACAATGTATTTACAATTGAGGGTACTAAAATGCACGAAGCTGCGGAAACAGAAAACTTTACAGGCTTGGAGGAAGAACAAGAAGTCATGGTAGCTAAAGCGCTAGCATACAAGCAAAGCCTTGAAGATAAAGATTCCGAAACAATATTAGAACAAAGAGTAACGATAAGATTATGATTTTTAAAACAATAATACTGATAGTAGTATGAACGCAGATTTAATTACTGAGATATTTGGGACTGTTGATGTAACCGTTCTCAAAAAAGCCAAAGAGCATGTCGACATAGCTGACTATAAGTTTGGTAGAACTAGGGTAACTCATGCCGAGGAAAACATCCAAGGACATGCTTACATGGTAGGGACCTTTGACATGTACCCTTGGGCTAAAACGGTAACCGTACACTTCATTACTCCACGCCTAGACGAGGTAACAAAGCACACATACCATAGGAAAGACCTTGAATGGCACCGGCTTAGAGTAAAAGTAATTATTGAAAGAGCCACAGAGCCCGAACCTAAACTGAACCCGAGAACTGAGGTGTGTAGGTTTTGTAAAAACAAAGTCTCATGTCCAGCCCTTCACGACCAACTATTACCGCTTGCTAAAAAATATGACTCCAACAACTTTGCTATTGATCTCCTTAAGAATTACAGCCCATCAGCTGTGGAAGACCCTCAAATATTATCTCGTATGCTTGAAGTCGCTCCCGTCATGGAGGCCTGGGCGAAAGCAGCGAAGGCGAAGGCGTTGGAAATAGCTACTGAAACCGGTGATGAAATTCCAGGGTATGAAGTAAGATATAAAAACCCAGCAACAAAGATCAAAAATACACAGAAAGCTTTTGATGCACTTGAAGAACATTTCAATGCTGAAGAATTCATGGAAGTTTGTGATGTGAGCATAGCTAAGTTGGCTAAAGCACTTTCAAACAAACTACCTAGAGGTGAGAAGAAAAGCGCAAGGCCCACTATTGAACTGGCATTGATGGCTAAAGACATCATCCCAAAAGACGATGATGTAGATAAATCACCATATTTAAAGAAAGTTAGTTGACGCATTGCCAACTACAACGTATAACAAATTAGAACAAATCAATTTCCTATATAACAAAAAGAAAAAAGACAATGAGTAAAGACACAATGAGTATCGACGAAGCAATAGGCACAGAAGAAATAGTAACAGGAGCTCCTTCGGGAACCCTCCAAACTATGACTAATGCCGGAGTAGTGGGACAGGTAGATCGTGAAGACGTTCGCTTCCCAAAGATTCAAATAGTTCAAGGGGTTGGACCTCTTAGCGAGCGTGATGAGTTCAAAAAAGGTGACATCATCCTTGATGGTGAAACTCGCATCGGCGGAAACGGTGATGGGGTTGAGATCACAGTTCTCCAGATTGGTAAGCAGTTCGAGGAGGTAGTCCCTTATGACGGTGACGACATCCCTCGTATTGTTGACACGAAGGAGGAGGTTCTAAAACTGGGCGGAACAACTGAAGGTCATCGTGACGGTGGCAAGTGGGTTGGACCGACATGGAGAGCTATAGCAGATGCAATGGTTTGTATCGAAGCTCCTAAAGGTATCGACAAAGACCAGCTGGATGTAGCGTTCCCTTTCGAAGCTCCTAAATCAAAAGGTAAGTTTACCTTTGCTCGATGGGTGATCAAAGGTGTGGCTTACAAGTCAGCTGCCGTTGAGATATTCTCAGCAGCTTCTATGTACTACCGTGACGGATTGCGCAAAGGTACTTTTCGGGTTGATACCACGAAGAGAACCTTTGGTCCCAACACTGTTATGGTACCTACCGTACGTAAAGGTAAGCGTAACGACCCTGAGTTTTCTTCTTGGTTAAGCGAGTTCGCTTAATCGTGTTCATTGGGGAGTCGGGTTTCATGGGGTATGTTAGCCCGGCTCCCTATATTTTCATATGAGACCAGAAAAAAAAGCAAAAGCTTTTAAAAAAGTTCACGAACTTAGCAAGAACGTGGGCATAAGTAGAGCAGTAAAAGCTGTCGGTGGCGTCAGTCGCTATGGCTATTATAAGTGGTTAACCCGCCACGGCTTGAAACCTATATCACGATTTAATTTACAGCATGACCAAGAAGACCAAGAAGAAACCAATAGTCTGCGCATTCGACACGGAGACGGAGTATGACCCCAAACACTCAATAGTAATACAAGGAACACGACAGTACGTAGAGGACGAGAGATTCGAATGTTATCTCTGTACCTTTGCTAATGATGATTTTACAGAAGGGGCTCACCCGAAAGACATAGATTGGTTTAAGTACCAAGACGCCACCTTCATTTGCCACAACGCTTCGTTCGATGAAGCAGTATTTATATCCATGGTTGAGAGGGGTATAGTACCAAAGATAAGAGTTACTTTTATCTGTTCAGCAGATATGACTACCTATTTCCAATTGCCCAGAGCCCTAGCCCAAGCGGTCAAAGTCGTATTCAAACACGACATGCCCAAAGAGATGAGGAATTGGATGAAGGGAAAGACATGGCAGGATGCTGTGGATGCAGGGAAAGACGAGGAGCTGATGAAGTATGGTATCGACGATGTCATATGGACATGGAAGTTGTACAAAAAACTGTACAAGAAGTGGCCGGAGATGGAGAGAAGACTCTCTACAATAAATCGTGAGATGTGTTGGGAAGGCCTCCCTATTGACGTGCCTGCTTTGAGAAAAGCTCTCAAGAAGATGGACAAGCAGATATGGGAGATCACTCAGAGGATGCCCTGGCACGATCAGGTAGACCCCGACACAAAGAAACCCTATGCCTTGACTGGTAAGAAAGGTCTTAACACTTACCTACAGAAGGAAGGGCTCCCAGTTATTAAGTCCACAGCAAAAGATTCAACCGAGTGCGATGAGTGGATAAACGATTTTGGTATCAGGTGTTCTTATGTATCTGATTTTCAGACCTTGGTGAGGATTAAGAAACACCACGCTACTCTCAGGAAGCTGATGGACAGAGTGGACGACAGGTTTCGATTCTCGTATTCGCTATTGCAATACGGTGTCCCCTCGACTCAGCGTTGGAAAGGTGCTGGAGGTTGGAATGTTCAGAACGCTTTTCCAAAGGAAGTTAAATATGGAGTAGACATCCGTGCCATGGTAAGAGCTCCCAAGGGGTACAAACTTATAGTCTCTGATCTCGGAAACATTGAACCTCGCTGTGCTGCAATGATCTGTGGCGACGCCGAGGCTTTGGCTGCTTACTTTAAAGGCTCGAATCCTTATCAATACCATGCTGAGGAAACCATGAACTGGACGGGAGGAGAGGTCAAAAAAGAAGACCCCCTACTCTACAGTTTGGCGAAAGAGAGGGTGCTCTCTCTAGGGTACGGCGTTGGTTGGGTTAAGTTTTTAGATCGGGCCAGACAGTTTGGTTTTGGTGGAGTGTTTGACAGAGAGTATGACAAGTTTGACGAGAACAACTTTATACGCTTTCTAGAAAACGTACCTAGTCAAAACCACATAGTCGACATGTTTGACGTGGCAGACGAATATGAGAAGAGGTGCATGGTCAATGCTTGGTTCCAAGTAATGGATTATAGAAAGAAGTCTCCTCTAATCACGGCACTTTGGAAGGAGCACTCGGAGAACTATGCCAAGGCTTCCTCTTCAGACAAGACTTACGAGATCCCACTACTTAGTGGAAGGTCAATCAAGTTTTTTAAACCAAGGGGAGAGTTGCAGGGAATTTCAAGCAAGCATGTAGAGGGTGGTAAAGACCGTCGTCGTGAGTACGGCGCGTCTCTTTATCAGAAGTCAGTACAAGCCACTGCTCGTGATGTTTTTGCCTTCCATTTGGATCGCTTGCACGAGGAAGGCATTAAGGTTATCATGCATGTCCATGATGAAATTGTTGCTGAAGTGAAAGAGGATGAAGTAGAAGAGAAAGCAAAGCTAATTGAGGAAGTAATGACCACCTCTCCACCTTGGGGCAAGCTTCCATTAGCATCTGACTGCGTAATTGCGGATAAATATTTTAAATAAATTAATAAATGTATAACAAACTCGAACAGAAGAAAACGATATGATGATTGGATTAGTGGGAAAAGCAAGAAGTGGCAAGTCAAGTGTAGCAAACGTGTTGGTAAGAGAGTACGGCTATTTACAATACGCTATGGCAGGTGCAATAAGAAAAGGAATATTAGCAGCTCTACCTTATGTGGAAGCTAACTATTTACATGAGGATAAGGAAGAAATTATTCCGTTGTTGGGGGTTACTGGAAGGAAACTACTACAGAGCTTCGGACATAATTGGGGGAGAGCAAATAATGAAGACACTTGGGTCAACGCTCTTAGTTTTGAATTAGACTTAATGAAGGTCGATCACCGCAAGGTAGTGATTGACGACATACGGTACGAGAATGAGGTCGATTGGATAAAAAGTAAGGGAGGTATGATTATTGGGGTTGATAGACCCTTCTTAGAAGACGAAGGGAGTTCTTGCTGGCGCACTCACCCCTCAGAAGCAGGCATAGATCCTACAAAAATTGATCACTGGGTAGCCAACATCTCACCGATAACTACTGACCTAGAATGTGCCGTAAGAGCTGTGATGGAACGCCTACTCGATCCCGAGCTTGAGGTGGTTCAATAATGGTTTTTACGATAGATAATTTAAGAGGTCAGGTAGTCACTCCCAAAGAGCCGTGGAGTATATGGCAAGATTTTAAAGTACCTGAGTTTGACGACCCACTGAAATTGAAAAAGTGGGCTAATCAAAAAGAGACTAAGTACCTTGCCTATTCGACGTTTTCTGGAGGCGACGAAGCACAGAGAGTAAAGTCTGGAAACACTGCTACTCGTATGATGGGTGTGGTTGCTGACTACGATTGCGAGCTAGACTCTGACGAGTTTAAGAAATGCTTAGACAGAGCGATGGATCTCGACCACTCACCGCAGTGGATCAGTAGGTCTTGCAGTGGTGGACTGCACGTGTTGTGGTTCTTCGAAGTCCCTGTTCTATGTCACACAAACGACGGCACCATCAGGTTCCTCAAGAGATTGGGTAAGGAAATAAAAGCTGATAGTATTGCACCGTCTATGGACTGGGGAGCATTCTTAGATCCTAGTAAATATTATTTATTAGGGCACGACTGGGTTCAGATTTCAAAAGAAACCGTGAGCACAAAGGAATTACACCTATGGCAATATGAATCTAGCGTTACCTCGGATTTCCAAAAAGAGGCCACAGAGATTCCATTAGAGGTAGTAAAACAGGAAGTGGATCGGCAATATCCAGGACAATGGAGAGGTGCTTTTGAGGAACGCTCGAGAGGTAAGAGGTTTTGGGACTCAGGTGCTAGTAACGAAAGTGCAGCTGTTGTATTCAAGACTGGCATTAGATGTTTCACAGGACCTCAGCCATTTGTTTCATGGAAGGAGATATTAGGTAATAAATTTGTCTCTAAATTTGAGTCAGATCGCATAGGAGCTGCTATAGAAAAATACCACTTTGACGGGCAGAACTATTTGGTTAGAAAAGATGATGGGGGTTACACGATCGCTGGTCCTAGGGAAGCACAGCTAGCGCTCAGAGCAGACCACGGGCTTAAGAAAACAGCAGACAAGGGTGATAATCTCTCAGAACTGGAGAAGGGTCTTAATCTTATCCACAAAGAAAAGAGAGTAAAAGCTGGCTTGCCTTTCTCAATGAGGAAAGAGCGTATAATAAAGTACGAAGGTAACTTTTATTTTAACACATCAATTGTTAAATGTCTCGAGCCACACCCTGAGCCCTGCGCCTGGGGTGAAGGATTCCCAAAAATTGCCCATTGGTTTGAGGTCATCTTTGGAGAGCAGTTGAAGCATCAACTAAGCTGGTTACATTATGCGTACGCAAATGCGTACAAAGGTAAGCCTAAGAAGGGGCAAGCACAATTCCTTGTCGGAGGTGTGGATACTGGTAAGACTTTATACAACCAGCATTTACTTCCTCACATCTTTGGAGGACAGCAACCGGCTTCAGCTTATCTCACTGGAAAGAGTGATAATTTCAACGACTATATGTTCGAGAAATATCTGTGGACGATCGATGATACAACTCCTACAGCCAGTCGTGCTTTTAGAAACACCTTTACAGGTAAGATCAAAGAGCATGTGGCCAACAGTGAGTTTTTAATGAACGGAAAGAACAAGCAACCTGGACGGGCTCAGTGGTTAGGTAGAATATCAATCACGCTCAATGATGACTCTACCAATCTTAGAATCTTGCCAGATCTTGACATGTCAATTCGTGACAAGCTGATGATTTACAAGATGACAAAGTACGAAGAATTCACTGAGGAATTCTTGGATCAGGTCATGGCTGAAGCTCCTTGTTTTTGCAGATACCTACTTGATTACAAGATACCTGACGAACTGTTCGACCTACGTTTCGGAGTCAAAGCTTACATAGACAAGTCAATAGAAGAAGTCGTATCCGCAGACAGTCAATGGTCAGCAGTTGCCGATTTACTGAGGATCTTTAAGGAAGTTTACTACGACAAGAACAATTCCGAGGAGACCGACTGGGCTGGAACACCTTCAGACCTATTATTGAGACTCTCTAAGATTGAAAAGGCTCAGATCCTAATTAAGGACATGACCCCTAACCGATTGGGTTGGGGCTTGAGACACCTAGAAAAAGCAGGCTGCGACTGGATAGGACGTAGTTGTAAAAAAGGCAAGAACGAGTGGGTGATAAAGAAAGCCATATAGTAAATATCTCTCACAATTTAATTCAAGGTGTAAGATACGAGCATCTTTTCGTAGCCGAAGCCTTAGGAAAAGAAATGGTACCGTCTCAACCGGTCGTTGCCATGCCCTGGGATTATCTAGTAACTCGGCTAGATAATCTCCAGACATTACGGGTACAAGTAAAAGGAACGAGGTGTCAGTTAAAAAACAACGGTTGCACTCGTTTTCAAATAACTGCAAAAACAGGTAGTTCTAAAACAGAAATGGTAGACTCGAGGGTAGTGGATGTCCTTAGTTGCTACGTAGAACCTTACAAGTGTTGGTACAATATTCCAATGACTGCATTGAAGGGAAAGGCAATCTGGCTTTATCCACAAAATAACTCTAGCAAAGGCCAATATGAATGTTGGCGCCATGACTGGTCATTTTTTAGAACTTAAGCCCAGCGCTTAATTATCTTATCTGACAGTATGATATCTGCGTAACTGTCGCTAGTAGTCTGAGGATTTGAATGCCTCAAACATTTCTGAGCTTTATACAGCGAATCAGTTGTCGCTAAAAAAGCACCATAGAGTTTACGACATTCGTGTAATGGTGAATTCCTCGTCCAGCCCAAAGCCCTAAGATCAGCGATCAGAGGTTCGAAGGCAGTGTCTATTGTCTTAAAAGTATCGAGATTACAGTTAATAAGGTAGTCGATTCCGTCTGCTCTAGCATAAACTCTTTGAGCCCATTTTGCTGTTAGATGGGTAGACCCCGACTTTCCTTTTGGATCAAACTTTTTATCGGGTTTAATTTTTATTATGTTCTGTTCATCTCCCGACAGATCAAACCATTCTCTACGGCAGTGAGCGATCTCACTCCTTCTCATACCTCCATGCAAAGCTAGAGCCAACATGGTAAATTTAACATTACACTTTAAATTTGCAAGGTAGTCGTGCGTATCAAGAATTAACTTTTCGGAAGGCAGTGTGTAGAAAATCTGTACCTTTTTAAACTTCTTAAGTGCTTGCATGTTTGGAACCCAGCTCATGTCTAAGTCTTTATAAATAGGCATTGCTTCTTCGGACACCAGAGACCTTGCATTAGTAAGTACAGAATTGATTGTTCGTTTCCTTGCAAGGATGTCTTCTTCTTCTTCAACACCGTCAAGCATCTTCCTAGTGTAAGAAACATAGCAAGCGTTCCAGTTGATTGCACAGCTGGGGTTTTTCTTACCCAGACCCACCTTTACTAATCGTCTTATGGCGCTTGCATATGAAGAGACAGTCCTAGGTTTTTTTTCAAGGATGTCCTTATTTGCTTCAAAAACTTTAATTAACTCCTCTACAGTAGGAACGTTTCCATAGTGGATTTTATTAGGATTAAACTTGGCAACCGCGTCTTCTATTTTGTTGAAGACACAGAACGCATCTATTTGATCTGCTAATGTTTTTGCAGTAGATAGCAGAGGTCCTAAATTGAAATAATATTGTTTTCCGTTTTTCTTTTTTCTAAAGTTCCAGTATTTTTGATCTTCACTGGTTTTAAATATTCTATTGTTCCTTGGAGTGGTCTTTCTTATGTAACCCATTATTAACTCTTTTACGTTATACAGTAATAGACCATATTGGCCAATATACTTTAATTGTCAACTCCTTAGCGTATAACAACACTATATATTGTGGTATCATATCAGACTGTAAATCCGCCCGCTTCGCGCGTTCGTCGGTTCGAATCCGACCCCTACCACCATTCTTTAAGTCTTGTTAATTAATGACTTGCAGTAAGGGTGACATTGTTATACATTAAGTTATACGTTATTTAAATAACCCTTTTGTAACCTTTAAATTTAAGTATGAAAGATTGGCTAGATACTCAGAACAGAATAGAAAAAGACCTATTAATAGAGTTAGGCAGGCAGTGTAGAGACCTACTTGACCTATTAATGCCTCAAATTAGATTGGCTGCTTTAGAGAACGATAATAAAACCTCGGTGACGATTAACCTAGACTTTGATTTAAGTTCTGGAGTTGCAGTTAAAGGGGAAGGCTCTGTTACTTTTCCGGCCAAAAAAGCCACTATTGAACTTGAGCTGTCTGAAGAGTGAGTCGAGTTCTAAAAAAAATAGGTTTAACTAGGCAAGAGGTTCGTGACACGATTGGTTTTCCTCAAGAACCTTCTGTAGACGGGTGTCGAATTGTTACTAATAATTATCTTTGCGGAACCGATCAAAAAAGAATACGTCGAAGGATGAAAGAATATACGCCATATGTTGTAGCAAGATATCTCGAAGGCTGGCATCCTGGAACGATATCCAGACTGTTAGGTGTTTCAGAAGAATCGGTCAGAGGTACTTTAAGGAAAACAAAGGTCTTTAATAAAAAGAAACCTGGACGTCCTCCTAAGTCAGAGTCTTCCCTTCAAGGAAGCCAATCGAAAGGTCGGTAAGCACCCAGTCGTAATCTACATGGCTAGCTATGTAGATCCGAACCCTTACTCTCCTACTCCTTAGGTTCATAAAAGTTTTTATTTGTTCTTTACCAAATAGAGTTCCTCGAGCCCGTCCTTTAATTAAAGAACCCTCTCCTTGAGCGTAAACCCAAACATGCCCGTAAGAACCTCCTTGAAAAGTTAGCCCGATTTCATGAATCTGTTTTACTAAATGTGGGCCTCCTAAATCTTCGTAAGAAGTCTCTATTACTGAAAGGTAAGAGTTTTCGAAATAGATAGGATCGGTTTGTATTGTATTTCCAGGAGCGGAATCAGCCATAGCACTGCTGTAGGTTCTTCCGTTGGAGTTAAAGGAGTTACCAGACGGAGAGAAAGAAACACACATACCTCCAGGGTCTGTGTTGTCAGGACTTTCCCACGGATCGAAAAGAGGAGAGTCGAGCTCCCTAGCTTCTTTCATTTGCTCCATGTCGCATGAT
>Ga0209335_10003162_pt1 | contig 16701 bp, 13 predicted proteins | sample COG_09_FD_184753 | JGI IMG/M metagenome (GOLD analysis project Ga0209335, IMG submission 184753) | Pelagic Microbial community sample from North Sea - COGITO 998_met_09 (SPAdes) (version 2) | ecosystem: Environmental > Aquatic > Marine > Neritic zone/Coastal water | place: Helgoland, sampling...
GGAAAATAATGCTGCCTATATTGAGACCTGCGCGGCCGGTGAACGAGCAGGCTTGTTTTACACCTGTATTAATTCCTATCTTACGGCTGAGGAGATGGCCTATATCGTCACCAACTCTGAGTCGAAGGTGCTCATTACGTCCGCGTCGAAACTGGCATTGGTTCAGGCTGCGGTCAGCGACTGTCCAGCGCTTGAGCAGATCCTGGTGGTAGACAGCGCGGGGCCTCCGGTTGAGGCCGTTGATGGGCCCGCCTTTAGCGATTACGACTCGGTCATTTCACAATATTCTGACGCGCCGATCCCGGATGAGTCTCTTGGAACCTCGATGCTGTATTCCTCGGGCACAACGGGTCGTCCCAAAGGCATTATTCGACCCCTGCCGGAGCAGGCGCCGGATGAACCGCTGCCGCTCTACAGCTTTTTATCGCAACTTTGGCTTTATCGGGAGGATATGGTGTATTTGTCGCCAGCGCCCTTGTATCACTCGGCCCCACAAGCTGCAGTGAATCTGACCTTGCGACAGGGTGGCACGGTTGTGGTGATGGAGAAGTTTGAACCCGCGGCGTACTTGGGGCATATCGCGCAATACAAAGTGAGTCATTCGCAGCTGGTGCCCACGATGTTCTCTCGGATGCTAAAGCTTGACGAAGCAACTCGCCGGGCATTTGATTTGTCGACCCTTGAAGTTGCCATTCATGCGGCGGCGCCCTGTCCTCAGATGGTGAAGCGTCAGATGATCGATTGGTGGGGTCCGATCATTCATGAATATTACGGTGCAACGGAAGGCCTTGGGTTTGCAGCCTGTAACACCGAAGAGTGGTTAGCGCATCCCGGGACGGTTGGGAAGGTTGTTTTGGGTGATTTGCACGTGTTGGATGACGAGGGCGCGCCCTTGCCGCCCGGTGAGGCGGGCACCCTGTGGTTTAAAACCGCAACGGAGTTTCAATACCACAATGATGCCGAAAAAACGGCAGAGTCGACCTCAAAAGATGGCAGCATGACAACGGTTGGGGATGTTGGTTATGTTGATGATTCGGGATTTTTATACCTGACAGATCGAGCAACCTTCATGATTATCTCTGGCGGCGTGAACATCTATCCCCAAGAATGCGAAGACTTGTTGATCAGTCATCCGAAAGTTGAGGATGCCGCAGTCTTTGGGGTGCCGAATGAGGATTTAGGGGAGGCGGTGAAGGCGGTGGTGCAACCCATTGATGGCCTGATGGGAGACGAGACGTTGACTGAAGAGCTTTTAGGCTACCTTGCTCAGCATCTATCACGCCAAAAGATCCCGCGTTCAATTGATTATGAAGCTGCGCTACCGAGATTGCCAACGGGCAAATTGTATAAGCGCTTGCTGAGAGACCGATATTGGGGCGAGGGTCGCTCTAAAATTGTTTAAACCCAATAAAAGCGGGATCACACGGGGCATTCTGGAAGCACTGATTGGTGCACCTTTTTAGTCGCCCAGGTTCAAAAGGAGAGACGCATGTTTGACACGGTAATTCGAGGCGCGCAGATTGTTGACGGCGATGGGGGCGCGCCATTCTCAGGCGATATTGCGATCCAAGATGGTTTGATTCAGGCCGTTGGTCGCGTTGACGGGCGAGGCCGGGAAGAAATTCAAGCCGACGGCGCGGTGGCGACCCCGGGTTGGGTGGATGTGCATACCCATTACGACGGTCAGGTGAGCTGGGACGATACGCTTGACCCTTCGTTTAGCCACGGGGTCACGAGTGTGGTGATGGGCAATTGCGGCGTCGGCTTCGCGCCGGCCCCACCGGGCGGCGAGCAACGGCTCATTGAATTGATGGAAGGCGTTGAAGATATCCCCGGAACCGCGCTATACGAAGGGATAGAGTGGGGACGTTGGGAAACCTTTCCAGAGTATTTGGATTACCTTGCCTCACGGCAGTATACCTTGGACATAGGGACCCAGGTGCCGCACAGTGCGCTGCGAAATTATGTCATGGGGGATCGCGCGCTTCGGCATGAAAATGCAAGCGCTGCAGATTTGAGCGCGATGGCTTTGATTGTTCAGCAGGCTGTCGAAGCCGGTGCGCTTGGTTTTTCAACCTCTCGAACCGTCGGTCACCGCAGTGTTTTGGGAGAAACGATTCCGGGCACCTTCGCCGAACGCGACGAGTTGATGGCCCTGGCCCAGGCCATGAAAGCCGCGGGAAGCGGCGTTTTTCAAGCCGTACCGGCTGGCGTTGTGGGTGATTTGGCGGGTCCAGAGCATCAAACAACCGAGCAGGAGGTTGCACTGTTTGTTGACATTGCAAAGGCGAGCGGCTGCCCGGTGACGTTTACCTTGGCGCAAAATTTCAATCGACCCGATCAATGGCGAGCGTGCCTAGATCTGGTTGCATCTGCCTGTGATCAAGGTCTGAATGTGGTGCCGCAAATTGCGACCCGACCGATTGGATTCGTAACCAGTTTGAAGTCTTACCATATGTTCCAGCGGCGTCGCACCTACTTGGCGCTAGCAGCGCTTTCCTTTGAGGATCGGCTTGCGGCGATGAGAAAGCCGGAAGTCAAAGCAAAGATACTTTCTGATGAGGATATTAAGCCTGAGCTGTCCGGCTCGATGGAAAATATCTATGGGTTGTTGGGGATGGCGGCGGCCAGCATGTTCCCGCTTGAAGTGCCCATGAACTATGAGCCTGAAGCCAGCGGCAACCTAGGCGCTCTGGCTGCTAAAGCGGGGCAGACCATTGACAGTTTTGTCTATGATTTCCTTTTGGGCAATAACGGTAACAATTTTGCGATCTCGTTGGGCGCAAACTTCGTCGAGGGCAATTTCAATGTGATCAGGGAGATGATTCAGCATCCAAACACCACCATTGGCTTGTCCGATGCTGGCGCGCATGTGAATCTCATTTTTGATGCGGTCGGACCAACCTATCAGCTCATGCATTGGGTTCGGGATCGCAGTCGGGGTCCTAGACTGCCGATTGAGTTGATGGTTGCCAAACAAACCGCACGGAATGCGGATCTGTTTGGCCTGAGGGACCGTGGCCGGATTCGGCCCGGCCTGCGGGCTGACCTAAATTTGATTGATTTAGCGCGTTTAAGTCTTGGTGCGCTAGAGGTGGCCCATGATCTGCCTGCTGGCGGCGGCAGGATATTACAGTCCGCGTCTGGCTACCTGAATACGTTTGTGGCTGGGGTTAAAACCCGTGAGCAAGACCAAGATACGGGCGCCCGCCCGGGGCGGTTAATTCGGGGTTAAGCAAATGCGGTTTGCCTGCAAAAGGACGCCCAGCGAATGCTTGCCCGCGGAAGTTATAAGCTGGCATAAGCCTTGGACGATGGCCTGGGTGTTGGTCGCAAGTTTGACGTTCAGTGCGACGACCCTCGCCGATTGGCAGCAGGCGCAAAGCCGCGCCATTCGCCATGGCCTGCAAGCGGTTTTGATGTGTAACGGCCTGTTCACCAGTCATCGATCGCTCGTTCAGGTTTTCGATCAAGAGTTGAAATTTCTGGCGCCGCCGCGTTTTGAGGGCCCTCGTGGCACTGCTGAGGGCGGCCCTTACGAGGTCGATTGGGCTGGCCGTGCCGTGACTGTTGGCACAGATATCAAGGGTACTGCGATTTCAGCCGTTTTTCGCGAGGGGTTTGGTTGCATCGTGCTACCGCCTGAAACAAAACCGACACCTGAGATTTTAAGCGGCCTACCGACAGCCACGACATCGGTCTCGGTTGCGGCGGCTTCAAATAAAAACTGGCCGTTTGGTGAACGTGTCGTAATTGAACTGCCTGAAGATGTAGACCCTTCTCTGCTGCAAGACGCCTCTGACTGGGCCTTCGAGCGCGACACGCCAGAACAGGTGACGGTGAGCCTTTTGGTCACCCGCGGCGAGCAGATGCTGCTAGAGCGCTATGCGCCTGGATTTGATGCGTCAACGCGAACTCGAACCTGGTCAGCGGCAAAGAGTATCGCCGCGACGCTTCTTGGAATGATGGTCGACGATGGTTTATTAAGTTTGGATGAGCCTTTGCCAGTGGATTGGCGACCGCAATTGGCGGTGCCTAAAAATGAAGTGCGTGCTACGGTTTCGTTACGCCACGCTTTGCAGATGGCCAGTGGATTAATGCCGGTGGATGCCGAGGGACTGGAATATCAATCGGGTAGCGGGCTTGCGTATTGGGCCGGTGACAGTGCAGCGATCGGCGCACGAAGGCGGGGACTTGTGCGAACGCCGGGCACTTTTTGGGAATACGAAAATTACGATACGTTGCTGGCTGTCCATGCAATGCGTCGCGCAATCGCCGACGATCAAAAATATCACCAGTTTCCAAGCGATCGGTTACTGACTCAGTTAGGCATGCATCAGACGCTTTTGGGCGTCGACCGGTTTGGTGATTTTATTTTGAGTTCTCAGGTTTATAGCAGCGCTCGAGATCTGGCGCGCTTCGGCATTTTATATCTCAACGCGGGTGTCTGGCGCGGCGAGCGATTGGTATCCCAAGACTGGATTGATTTTGTTCGAACGCCAGCGCCGGCTGGCAATAATCCCAAAGGACAATATGGTGGCCATTGGTGGTTGGTGCCGAGCGATAGAACTGATGTGCCGTCGGATGCCTATGCGGCTGCCGGTAGTCGCGGGCAGTTCGTCATCGTTGTCCCGTCGCACGATGTGGTGATTGTCCGTCGCGGTCTGGACTATGGTCGTTTCGGCTTCGATCAGTGGGATTTGACCCGTGAAGTGTTGCGAGCGATCCCGCCGAATTAAGCCGGACGTTTTTTTGACAGGGGAACCCGATCATTGCGATCACTCGAAACCCACTCGGTTTGCCGTGCGTTGACGGTTAATTGAGCCACTGAAAAATTTTCGGGTCTGGATTGGTGCCCTGTGTGATGTCTTGGGCTCGGGCCATAATCCGTTCATTGAATTGATCGTGGGTTTGGATATAAAGCTGATTATTTCGAATGCCTTCAAACACGGTTTTAGCAACGGCGCTTGGCAGCATGCCTTCGGCCATCACAGCGGCAAATTGTGCCCGCATGGCCTCTTGTTGCGGGGTGAGTGCGACTGGGTCATTATTTTTTAACGCCTCTGGGCGGTTGCGTCCGCTGTCGCCGATATTGGTTCGAATGATGCCGGGGCAGAGCACGGAGCATCCCACTTGCGCATTGGCGACCAATAGATCGCGATATAAATGTTCCGTCAAGGCAACGACCCCATGCTTGGTAACGGAATAGGGTGCGTTGGTGACGCCGCCCATCAAACCTGCAACGGATGCGGTGTTAACAATGTGTCCAGGTTCATTTTGCTCAAGCATAATGGGGACGAACAAGCGCTGTCCGTGGACCACGCTCATTAAATTCACGCCGATTACCCAGGCCCAGTCTTTCTCAGTACCGGTCCAAGCGCCGCCCGCGCCGCCAACCCCTGCGTTATTGAATAACAAGTGCACTGAGCCATAAGCTTCAAGCGTTGCATCTCGTAAGGCGGTAAGTTCCTCAAGCACGCTGACGTCAACGACTTGCGTCTCGATGGGGTTGTTATAGCCGGCCCGAAAGGCCGCAGCGGTTTTTGTTAGAGCATCCGCCTCGACATCGGCAAGCATGATTTTCATGCCTTCTTGCAGGCACCGCTCGGCCAGCGCTTGACCAATACCGCTGGCGCCGCCAGTGATGACTGCAACTTTATCTTGAAAATTTTCCATGGGACTCCCATTGTTGTAAAAGAGGGTTTCTATTGGTTCGCCTTATGCTTTCGGCACGTTTTCATTACGGCGCCCCGCGTTCGAACGCTGGCATCATCGCGGACCCGAACGGATCGAAGCTCGGTCTAGAGCGATGATGTGGGTTGACCATAGCATTTTCTGTTTTGATTGAAACCCATAGCGCGGTTCGAACCTAGCCCGGGGATCGCGGTTACGGTCTTGGCAACCGCTTATCAGCGGATAAGGTTGGTAAAACAGTCAGCCGTGCTTGGAATTTTGCTTAAAAAAAGCTACCTTGTGAGTCCGCCCCGTTGGTTGGGCGTTAGATTAATGGAGGCCCTGTGAGTCAAGATTCAGTCAGCGTATTAGACGCAGCCCTAACCTGTCCCATGCATGAGCTTCATCCGATGCATCCAGAACTGTTAAAGCGGCCTTGGGCGATGAATCGGCGTCTTCGAGACGAGGCTCCGATATTTCAGGATCCTCAATCCGGAATTTTCTTTGTTTCGCGTTATGAAGACGTCGTTAAGATGGCAATGGATCCCACTAATTTTTCAAGCGTCATGCTGAAACCCACGCGAGCGATGGGGGACGCGCAAGATCCCGAATTGGTTGCGATTCTAAAAGAAGGTTATCCAACAGTTGCGACCATGCTGACTCAGGATCCTCCCCTGCAGCGGCGATATCGAAAATTCGTTGACGGCGCCTTTTCACCCAGCAGTTTGAAGGCGTTAGAACCGTTTATTGAAAATACGGCCAATGCGCTAATTGATGACTTTATCGAGGCGGGCCAATGTGAATTTCTATCCGCTTTTGGGGTCCCGCTGCCGTTACGGGTGATCGTATCCCAGTTAGGGGCCCCCATGTCTGATTTGCATTTGTTCCGGAAATGGACGGAAGCTTTTATTGGTAATCTAAGCCAACAGCTGGATGCAGAAGGCATTCGGGAATCCGCGCGCGGCATGGTTGAGTTTCAGCATTATTTCGTGGAACGCATTGCGGAGCGCCGCGCTGATCCCAAAGACGATATTTTGTCGAAGATCGTCAATGCCAGTATCGATGGTGAACAACCACTCAGTATTGAAGAATGCTTGTCGATGATCAGTCAAATTTTGGTTGCAGGTAACGAGACCACCTCGGCGTCGATAACGGAAGGGATTTGGTTGTTGATTGAAAACCCGCAGGAGTACCAAAAATTAAAGCGTGACCCATCGCCGGAAATGATTTCAAATTTTGTGGAAGAGGTTTTAAGAATCTCTAGCCCGTCTTCCAATATGTTTAGGCGTTCAGTAAAGGAGGTGGAATGGCATGGTGTTGTGATTCCAAAAGACGCGGTGTTATTTGCACGGTTTGCTTCGGCGAATCAAGACGAACGGCGGTTTCCAGATCCCATGCGCTTCGATATCAGTCGGCCAAATTTGAAGGAACAGGTCGCGTTCGGTAAAGGGGTGCATCATTGTTTAGGCGCTGCATTGAGTCGGCGTGAAATGAATATTGGTTTCAAGGTCATTTTTGATCGTCTGCAGAACTTTCGATTGTCAGAAGGTGCCAGCGCGCCTGAATTTGCGGCCAACGCGCTGTTACACGGGGTGGAAAATTTGCACGTTAGTTTTGATCCAGCATAACGTGAGGCCGGCTCAGCAAATAGGTCTGGGCCTAATGTGCTTACTTATCATGGGTTGGGGCACGATGAGTGCCGAAGAACAGGAGCAAAGAATGTGTACAAAAGCGATGGTTGAAGCGGTTGCTCGGCAGGAGATTGAATATTTACGCCGTGCTTATGCGGTTGCAACGGACCAGATTGGTTTGAATGATGTCGCCTCAGTCGCTGCTGGCCGAGAAATCTATCGGCGCATCTTCACGTCCGATGTGACTTTTTCGGTGACGGGACCAGGCACTCAACCGCTGTCGGCAACGGGTCCAGATGGGTGGGTGGACGTGGTGCAGGGCGCTTTGGGTCCATTGGGTGCAACCCAACATTTAATTGGCAGTCAGTTGGTCGAACTGCGCGATCTTACTTGGTCCGATGACTGTTCAGTAACCTCAGGCCGAGCTGAAATGCAGAGTTATGTACAGGCATGGCATGAACAAAGTGATCGGGAGGTATGGCTTTTCCTCGGCACCTACTTTGATCAGGTCGTGTATCTGCCGGGGATCGGTTGGCAGATTCAGGCGATGGAACTGCGACGGGTCACAGGGGAAAATCGTCCCTCGGGCGAGGCCATAGCGGCGGTGCCATTATAATGTGATCGATTAATTCGCCTTCGAAACCCGCGCTCTGGCAAGCGCAGCGAAGGCCGCGCCACTTGGATCAAAGCAGGTCTAATCCTTGTCATCGATTTTGAGGGGCGCAAAAGCCGGTGGACGGCGTTCAACAAACGACGCAACGCCCTCTTTGAAATCGGCCCGCGCCAAACTGTCATCCATCCAGCGAGTTGATTCTTGCATTGCTGGACCAAGTTCTCGGTTCAGGTGCTTGTACACCTGACGTTTCATCATCATGATCGAGGTGGGTGCAGAGGTCTCTGCTATGGCGCGCAGGTACGCTTCGGCGTCGAGTTTAGCCTGGCCGGGCGCGCACAATCGGTTTGCCCAGCCCATTCTAAACGCCTCCTCGCCCTCAATTTTCCGAGAGGACCAAAAAATATCTAAAGCATTTGCGGGTCCGACCAATCGCGGTAGCATCCAGCTGGTACCGTGTTCAGCGATCAGTCCCCGGGGCCCGAAGGACGAGACGATTTTGGCTTGGGTTTCCATAAAACGCAGGTCGCAAAACGTCGCAAAACTAAAACCCAAACCGGCGCAAGCGCCGTTCACCGCCGCAATAAGGGGTTTTCGAAGCCCTAAAAAATAAGTCGGTGAGCCTCGGTAGTTTTCATCTTGATCGGGATTGCCTGGGCTTGCTTTGAGCGCATCAATATCGCTTTCGGTGCGTTTGCCAGCATCACTCATAACCCCGAGCGCGTTCATGTCCACGCCTGCACAAAAGCCGCGGCCAGCGCCGGTTAAAACCGTTCCGATCACGGCCTCGTTTTTTTCTGATTGATCCAGCGCATGCCGAATTTCCGCCTGGGTCCGATCCGTCAGCGCATTCAGTTGATCGGGGCGATTGAGGGTAATGGTCGCGACGCGGTCATGCGCGGTGTAGAGTATTTCTTGATAGGCAATCATTGGCTGGTCTCCACGGGTAAAGGCCGAGGTTTAGCATGAATGTGGCATCAGCGCAAAGCGTCCTGACCGTATAAAGCGCCCGCAGCTTATGGAAGCCTCAGAGCGTAAAGCGCTTCAGCGAAAACAGCCCCCCTTTTTGAAAGCCCTGGCGCCGGGAGCACCTCGCAGCCTGGCAGATATTATCGCGTTCTAAAGGGATGCCTTCGGGTCTTGATCGAAGCCGTGTTGTTTAGCGCGAGATACTGCAGCCAACCCAGATGGTTGAGGATGCTGGCTAAGGCCTAGCGTCGTCGTCAATGTCCGTTGGGGCATCGGCGCGCCAAGCCCTGTATTTTTCCAGCTCATTGCTCAGCTGCCGGTAGACGAAGGTAATCACCGTAACATCGTCAAGATAGCCCAATCCAAGAATAAAGTCGGGAATACTGTCAATTGGAAGCAGGAAATATAAGATCGCAGCGATCACCATAACGGGTGTTTTGACGTCGACCGTCTGATAATTGCCGCGCAACAAATCCTGACTGAATTCGATCAGTTCAGTCAGCTGATCTTTGATGCCTTGAAGCTGGCCAGAATTGGTTTGACCCAACTTCTTGCTTGCTTCGGTGAGCTTTTCACGCAGTCGCGATGGTTGGTGCAGCAGGGTCTCAGCGGTTCGTGTTAGGCGTTTAAGTCGCTTTTTCGATCGATGGTCAGACATTTTAGATCAAGGCCTCGCGACGCTTGCGATGCTTGCGCGTTCACGCTGTCGGTCAAACCAGGCGCTGAGGTGCTTGCCGTCATCCGTTTCTAAAACGGGAATTTTTCCGAGTAGATTCTTTTGCAGGAAAGGGTCTGATCGTTGTTCGCCCTTGGCAAGATTGACGTTTACGAATTCGTAGTCGATGGCCTTCTCGGCCAAAAAAATTGCCACTTTTCGAGGATTCGGAGCGCCTGGGTAGCCGTATAATTTCATTGTGGTTGTCTATTCGGTGGGTCTAACCATCATAAAGGATGCAGGCGATCATCGGGTAGACCGTACGAATGAGATTCCGCTGCTTTTTTAATACCGCCTCGTGATAGCATGCCGCGCATGAATACGGTCATCAATTTACAAAACGTTTCCATCGCCTATGGAAGTGAAGCCGTGCTTCATGAGGCGAATCTTGTCATTGGGCAGGGCAGTCGATGCTGTATCACCGGTTACAATGGCAGCGGCAAATCAACGTTGCTGGCGATTATCGCGGGTCATCGCAGCCCGGATGAAGGCGTTGTCACGATAACGTCGGGTCTCAAGGTTTCGCTCCTTGCCCAAACGCCGAGTTTTGATCTCACCGAGACAGTGTACGATGTGGTGGCTGCGGGACTCGGGCCGATAGGTGTGGTTTTAGCAACCCAACGTCGACTCTACGCAACACCCAATCCCGATATAGATGCGCTCGCAGCGCTTCAGGCGCAGCTGGATCGTGCTGAAGCTTGGGACTTCGGTGCCCGGATTGAAGCCATGCTACAACGCTTAGAGCTCGCGCCGGATCAAATCGTTGGATCCTTGTCAGGGGGTTGGCTAAAGCGGCTGGCGATTGCCCAGAGTCTCGTTGGGGCGCCGGATATCTGGTTGCTGGATGAGCCAACCAATCACCTTGATATTCCTGCAATCGATTGGCTCACAAGCGAACTCAAATTATTTAAAGGAACGGTCATCTTCATTACCCATGACCGGATGTTGATGAGTGAACTGGCAACGGCAATGGTGGATATCGACCGTGGTCGTGTAAAGCTCTGGAGCTGCTCGTATGAAGAGTTTCTGCGGCGCAGAGAGGCCGAGCGGGAAACCATCGCGGAAGCCGAAAAACAATTCGATGCAAAGTTAGCGGAGGAAGAAGCCTGGATTCGACAAGGGATCAAAGCCCGACGCACGCGTAATGAAGGCCGGGTTCGGGCGCTAGAACAGCTCCGTTCAGAGCGTGCCAAGCGGGTGGTGCGTGGGGCGCTCAAGCTGGAAATCGATACCGGTGAAAAATCGGGGAAAGTGGTCCGGGCCCTTGAGAATGTTAGTTATTCGGTTGCCGGTCTGCAGTTGGTCAAAGATCTCTCTTGGATTGTGCAACGCGGTGACCGTGTCGGCCTCGTTGGGCCAAATGGCGCCGGCAAATCGACACTGATTAAATTGTTCTTGGGTGACATTACGCCCAATTCGGGCTTGATTAAATTCGGGACGAAACTGGATGTTGCGTATTTTGATCAAGGTCGCGCGGCGCTGGACCCCAACGCCTCGGTTGCCGATTACATCGGTGACGGGCGAGATTTTATTGAGCTGAATGGGCAGTCGATTCATGTTGTATCGTATTTGAAGCGGTTTTTATTCGACTCGGTTCAAGCGCGTGGCAAAATCAGAACCTTATCGGGTGGACAGCAAAATCGATTGTTGTTGGCGCAGTTATTCACCCAACCGGCGAATCTGTTGGTGCTTGATGAGCCCACGAATGATCTCGATGTCGAGAGCTTAGAGCTGTTAGAAGAGTTGTTGCTGGACTACACGGGCACAGTGCTCTTGGTCAGCCATGATCGACGATTTTTGGACCAAGTCGTAACGTCTTTATTGGTGTTTAAAGGTCACGGCGAGATTGAAGAACAGGTCGGGGGGTTTTCGGACTGGATTGCCCGAGGTGGTGAGCTGCACCCGGCAAACGCAAAAGCGCCGGATGGATCCGATCGGATAAAGGGTGAGACGGAAGTCAATGTGGCCGATGCGCCGATTGAAGAGGCGGCGCGGTATGAAGCGCGTAAACAGGCCAAGAGCGAGCAGCGTCGATTGCAACGCCAAGCGGAACAGATTCCGGTCGAGCTACAGCGGCTCGAGTCGGAAGAAACCGCGATCATGGCGATGGTCAGTCAACCTGATTTCTTTAATCAACCCGAATCCGAGCAACGAAAGACGTACGCTGCGGCACAAGCCCTGCGGACGCAAATTCAAGCCCTCTATGATGAGTGGGCGGCGGTTGAGGCGGCGCTGGAGGCCGCTACGCGCGACTGATTCTGAACTGGGGCAATGAATGAACACTGCAGAGCACCAAAAGCCCTGCGAAGATTGCCAAATTCTTAACAAAGTTCTGGGTCTCGCGGTCGCTTGAAACCTCGGGGTAAGTATTCCAAAAGTCGTGCATGCCGATATTGATGGCGATCGTTAACCCTGCCAACAGGAGCGCGGTGTCGCGGATGCGATAGCCTAACAAGAGCGCAAGACCCCCGCCGACTTGGAGGACGATGGTCACCGGCAACAGTAAATTACTCAGCGGCACGTTATGGAGTTCCATATAGGCAAGGGTGCCCGCATAGCCTGCTATTTTTGATAACCCTGGAAGCAGGAAATAAAGACCCAGCAGACATCGCCCAAGGGTTAGCGCAATTTGTTCGATCATGGTGACGTCCCTGAGAAAGTGGGGCCGCTGGCGTGTCTTGGTCGTCAGATGGCCTAAGTTTTTAGTATGCGTTAATTTAAGCCTGCGCGCCAAGCCGACAGATCCCAATCCGGCCAGCGCGCTTGGGTTAGGCGCAAGGTTCTAGGCGTCCAATAATTCGCTCCGGGCTTTGGAATGCCGAGACAGGCCAGTTGCTCTGGTGATGCGTGATTTAAAACGCGCTCCCAAGGTTTATGCGGAGACGATTGCCAGACGTGAAAGCCAATCAGATCGTTGCCCGCGGCTTTATAGCCAAATGTCATGGTGTATCGCCGACCTTCCGGGCGCGTTAGATTTGTGCCGCGATGGAAGGTGTCTATGCTGTGCGCGACCAAAGTGCCTGCTGGGCCTGCGGCACTGCGTTCTGTTTGTTTTAGCTTGACTTGCAAGGCCTCGGTTGCGCTGACCTCACCGGCGCCGAGTATGCGGTCGCTATCAGGTTTGGTGACATATTGCAGGGCACCCAAGTCATCATCAACATCGGTGATATAGGCGATGAAATCCACCGATCTTTGACACGGAAGGTCGCCGGGCACCGTTAAGGTGTGATTGCCATAGTCGCAGTGGTGTACTTGGTCGTAATCGGCGTCGCCGGTGAATTTTGCCCAAGTATGGGATTGATAAAGGTGCACGTCATTGACGGTCAGTAGCGCTTTGGCCAAGGCAATGAGCGCTGGATGCAAAGAGATTAGGTTTAAATCAATGCTGCCTTCGTAGGGCAAGGAATCGATGTTTTGAAACTGTTTTGGGTGGAATTTGCCCAAACCACTTGCTTCTTTCTTGTTGAGGGCAACTGCTTCAGCCTGGTTCGGTGCAAGGTGGGCATACAGCATCTCAAAGTCGGCAAACAGGGGCGCGATTTCATCCGGGGTAAAAAAGTCTTCAATAATGACAAAGCCATCTTGTCGCCATTGTTCTAGGTGGTGAGGTTGGTGACGCATGATGAGATCGATTCAGTCATGAAACAGGGAGTCTAAAGTTTAGCCCTGGTCAAGCCAGGGCGTCCATAGGCAGTGCGTTAAGCGAGGCCCCTTAAATGAGGTATTGATAAAAAATCAAAGGTTGCGTCAGGTAGCGGCGATGCGCTTATACTCAGGGGTAAGGTTCTTGATCTTTTTATTCACAGTGGCACCGTGATGATTGCAAGAGAGCGCTTCCTGAGTCCTTGTCAATCACGCCGTCTAACGGCAATTAGCGTAAAAAGAGGGTGGTATGTCACAACCGATTTTAGAGAAGAATCCGACGTTTTGGTTTTATGGTTCTGCCTCGATCGCCTACGGCATTAAAAATAATGCATTCAGTTACCTGTTATTAATCTATGCGAATCAGGTCCTTGGTTTACCTGGGTACCTAGCGTCGCTTGCCTTGGCGATCGCAATGATCTGGGATGCGGTGTCGGACCTCTTGCTGGGACACTGGTCGGATAAAACGAGCAGTCGTTTGGGGCGCAGACACCCGTTCATGTATGCGGCTTTTTTTGTGCTGCCGTTCACCTTTTATGCCTTGTTCAATCCTGTGATCGAGCTCAATGACGACAATACCTTCTATTATGTGCTGGCGCTGGCTTTGTTGATTCGAACCGGAACCACGCTCTTTGAGGTGCCGTCGACCGCGCTGCTACCGGACCTTGAAACGGACTACGATCGGCGAAATAAATGGCTGGCATTGCGACACTTTTTTGGTTGGACCGGCGGCAATGGTATCCACATGATTAACTTCATGTTTTGGGTAGGGGCCTATGGTGTTGCCTCGCAGACCGGCTACGGCATTTATGGTTTGGCAGGTGCTTTATTAATCGCCGCTGCGATTTTGGTGTCATCGTTTGGGACACAAAAGATTGCGGCGGCGCTGCCTAAACCGAGCGAGCCTTTTCGATTTCTCGCCATTAAGCGGGAAATCAAACAGATCTTTCAGTCGGTAAAAAATAAAAATTTCGCAGCGCTCTTCTTCTTTGGTTTGACGGTTGGGATTGCTGGGGGATTAGGCACCGCACTGTATCTTTACAATACGACTTACTTCTTTGGCTTTTCCGGCAAGCAGATCAGCGTCACGGCAATCGGTGTGTTGATCTCACCGGTGATCGCCTATTGGGCAGCGCCCTACTTGGGCAAGCTGTTTGGCAAAAAGCGCGCGGCGATTTACGCTATTTTAGTGAATATTATGCTCTACCCCATACCCTATATTTTATTACTGACAGGCTATTGGCCAGAACTGGGTAGTTGGACGTCGCTGTATATTTATAGCGGCTTTATTGTGATGGAGGTGATTTGCGGCATCATTGGCGGGGTGCTCCTCGACTCAATGATGGCGGATGTGGTCGAAGATAGTGAGCTTAAAACGGCGCGGCGTTCCGAGGGGTTGTTCTATGCCGCTCGGGGCTTCGCGGCCAAGGCCATTTCAGCCGGCGGTATCGTTGGGGCAGGCTCGATCGTGTCCATTGTCGGGTTGGATGGCATTACTTCTGTTGAGGACGTGACCCAAGAGATTCGAATGAATTTAGCAACCCTGTTTCTGCCGATTTATTGTGGGTTGTATTTGGTGGGCTTAGTGATTGTCTCTAAATATCAAATCACTCGAGAAGATCATGATGCGCATCTCGCCCAATTGAGTGCGCGGAAAGTGCCGTAAAGCTCTCAACAGGCATGGCTGTGCTCGGAAAGGCTTTGTGGATCAAGGTTCCTAAGGAGGGATTGAATGTTTTCGAAAATTGATGCGGCGATGCAACGCTATGTTGATGATGAGATTTTGCCAGGCGTCAGTTATCAAATTTTAAAGGGCTCCGAGATCGTTCACTCAGGCCAGGTTGGGTTTGCAGATATCGAGTCAAAAACGCCCTTGCAGGACCATGCGATTTTTAGGATCGCCTCGAATACCAAATTAATGACGTCGGTTGTGCTGATGATGCTTCATGAGCGCGGCAGTTTCGATTTGAATGATCCGCTTGCAAATTATCTGCCTGAGTTTACGGATATGTCGGTATTGCAGCCCAATGCCACAAGGATCGAAGACGCCGCGCCTGCTGCCAATCCGATCTTGATTCGACATTTACTCAGCCATAGTGCGGGCTTGTCCTATGGTTTCGTTGAGCCAGATTCGGTGATTGATCAGGCCTATAACGCGGCGTCGCTTGGCGGCTTAGCAGGGGTTGATACCGACCTTGAGTCGTATACGCAGGCGCTTGCGAAGCTCCCTTTGGCTTTTGAGCCGGGTTCGGGTTGGCGGTACAGTGTGGCAACGGATGTTTGTGCCCGTTTGATTGAGGTATTGTCTGGCCAGAAGTTCGATGAGTGCTTATCGCACATGTTGCTCGACCCCTTGGGTCTTATCGATACGGGTTTTTTTGTGCCGGAGGATAAAATGAGTCGGCTGACGACGCTTTACACACCCGTACATCCGTTTGAGCCGATGAAGGGCGGACTGACGGTTGCGCCAATGTTTGGGGAACGCGCGTCAACACAAAAGCCTAAATTTTTGAGCGGCGGCGGAGGTCTGGTCTCAACGCTGCCGGATTATTCGCGTTTCATCCAAATGATTATCAATGACGGGAAGTGGGATGGTCGTCAATATCTGTTGCCCGAGACGTTGATGCTGATGCGAGAAAATCAGTTGGCCGAGGGGGTTGTGGTCAATTTCCCGTTCTGGCCGATGCCGGGGACCGTGTTTGGCTTAGGTTTTGCCCTAAAAGAAAAACCCAGCGAGACCGAATCCGCTCTTGCCGTGAATGAATATCACTGGGGCGGGTTGATGGGAACCCATTCCTGGATCGCCCCGGAAGCCAATATTGCGGCGCTGTGTTTTACGCAACGCTTACCAGGGTTTTGGCATCCCTACAGCCATGAGTTTAAACGCTTGGTCTATGAGGCGGCAGAAATTGGTTTTTAAGCCGGGCGCCTACCTGATCGGGGACGGTCATGCTGGCCGCCCAGTTGGGATTGACGCCTTTCTGGACAGGCATTGGGGATCAGGTTTAAAGGTGCGCCTCGCGTCAACGCGCTGGACGATCGATGGGTGGGTGGCGCATTCCCTGGCGTGATCGATAGGAGAGCCGTTAATGCCGCAACCTCAGGTTAGAACGACTTCAGGCACCTATGAAGGGCTCTGGGCAGATGACGCGCACTCGGTTCAGGTGTTTAAGGGGATTGCTTACGCGGCACCGCCGGTAGGACCATTGCGGTTTAAACCGCCCGTACCTAAGCCGAGCGTCGCGGGTGTTACCCTTGCTCAAACCGATCCGACACCAGCTTGGCAGGCGCATTCGGAAGACGCGTTTGTCTGGTCTCGAGGCGTTTTTCCTCGAACCGAAGATTGCTTGTATTTGAATGTCTGGGCACCCAAAGGCGCAACCGCAGTGGATGGTGAATTGCCCGTCATGGTTTGGTTTCATGGTGGCGCGCATACGAGTGGCTGGGGGCATCATCCG
>Ga0209335_10003170_pt1 | contig 16663 bp, 16 predicted proteins | sample COG_09_FD_184753 | JGI IMG/M metagenome (GOLD analysis project Ga0209335, IMG submission 184753) | Pelagic Microbial community sample from North Sea - COGITO 998_met_09 (SPAdes) (version 2) | ecosystem: Environmental > Aquatic > Marine > Neritic zone/Coastal water | place: Helgoland, sampling...
CTCAATCTTTTTCTTTAAACTTACTGCATTCAAATTTGAGGAATAACTTAATTTCTTAATATTTAGTATTTTTTCAATCATTTCGTTACAGCGCATGAGTTCCCAACGAGTCTTTAAATAAACAATCGTTTACGTTCGAAATTAGCCGATAAAGTTTAAAGATACGATTCTTAATTCGGATAATACGCGCAAGCCTAATTTCTTAATTCCACTAAAAACTGAAGCGTATCAACCCCGTCAGCATAGTCATCTAATCCTGGGTTCTGCGCCTCTCCCAAACCAACTCGCCTAGGGTGAATATCATTTATTTTTGACACTACGCATTGAATGTTTTCGTCTTCTTCCAATAAGTGCTCTTTCACCTCATTAACAACTGAATAGATCTCGAAGTTTACCGTACCAATAGGTGAAGTAAGAGAATTATCCTCCTTTAGCAAAAGGAAGTTATTATCATAGAACTTAGCCGTTTGCATTAAATATACCGTTCTGTTATAGCTATAGTTGTTGTTGTATTTATTATGCTCAATTACGTTTTTGTATTTGTAAATACCTTCATAAAACGCATCAATATTGTATCCTTTTGGTAGATACAATTTGCTTACGTTTCTACATCCTAGACCGTGATAAGCAAAAATATCTTGACCTAAATTATCGAGCTCTTCTGCTGTTTCTTGACCTGTAAGCACCGCAACAGCGTTTCTATTTTTTCGAATCACATTTGGGTACTTACCAAAATAGTATTCAAAATACCGAGCTGAATTGTTGCTCCCGGTGGCAATAACAGCATCCACATTATCTTTTAATTGTTCGTCAAAATAAATTATCTCTTCAACTTCTTCGCTAAACTCAAGCATTTTTTTAACAAGTGCTGGAATCAAAATATTATCGTCACTTGATAACTTCCCTACAAAATGATTTCCAGAAACGAAAACGCAGAGCAAATCATGAAAACCAACCATTGGTATGTTACCTGCCATGATAACTCCTATTCTGTTTGGGTTTTCCAAAACCTCAGAAATCGCATAATTTCCAATCCATTTTTCCAGCTTGTCTTTCTCAAGAAAACTTTGAATCCCGGCAAACGACCTTAGCACACTTTCTTCCGTAAACCAACGATTTAGTATGTATGAAGCCTCTAATAGATCATTCCATTCGTGAGCTTTAGGGTTTTCAAGAAAACAACTAATTTCCATTCTTAAAAAGTTTAATATTTCAATTCTTTGGGTTAATTTCATTTTTATATTTAATTGTTTTTGAAATTTAAGGTTTACTATATTTGCTGAACTTTTGCAAAAGTACGAATAACTAAAAAGGAATAAAATGGCAATTATAATAACAGACGAATGCATCAACTGCGGAGCGTGCGAACCTGAATGTCCAAACAACGCTATTTACGAAGGTGGTGCAGAGTGGAGATTATCAGATGGCACCTCGCTTAAAGGTGCGCAAACTACAACTTCTGGTGCACAAATGGACGCAGATGCGGAACAAGAACCTATTGATATGGATGTTTATTACATATCTACCGATAAATGTACAGAATGTAAAGGGTTTCATGACGAGCCTCAATGTGCTGCTGTTTGCCCTGTAGATTGCTGCGTTGACAACCCTGATGCAGAAGAGACTGAAGAAGAGTTATTAGCTAAAAAAGAATACTTACATGTTGCGTAATTAACAGCTATTTTGTATAAATATTTTAAATTGGGAAGAGGCTTATTAATTAAGCCTCTTTTTTTGTATCAGAAATCTTGAATTTATCCGTTTACTAAAAGTGAAACAAATTTTACTCATAATTATTCTTAGCTTTTCCCTTACAGGGTGCGGACAAAACAAAGAAAAACTCAAAATATTTCAAAAATATGAAGATTCTCTTTCGACTTTAAGGGAGCTAACTCTTAACGCCAAAAGCGATGCAAAACGAGAAGAATACAATCAAAATTTTATTGCTGTTTTCAAAACGATTCTATCACAAGATGAATCTTACGAATACCTATTTGCTGACATCCCTTCTATAGGTGATTTGCGTTCTCCCGATAACGTATTTAGAATGATCACGTGGAATTTACCCCAAAATAATAGAACTCATAAATACTACTGCCTGTTACAAATTCACATTAAAGGATCAAAAGATTACGCATTATATGAACTTATCGATAAGAGTGACGAAATCACACGTGCGCTTAACCGTCAATTAGATCATACTAATTGGTATGGTGCTTTGTATTCAGATATTATTGTAGTAAAGAAAAAAAGAAAAACTTATTACACTTTACTTGGTTGGGATGGTTATAATGAATTAACAACAAAAAAAATCATTGATGTACTTCACTTTACAAGCTCGAACAAACCAAAATTTGGTGCTCAAATTTTTAAACTTTCAAAAAGTTCTCCAAGAAGAATAATTTTTGAATATTCAGAAAAGGTTACCATGAGCCTAAAGTGGGAAGCAAAGCGAAAGCAAATAGTCTTCGATCACTTGACACCAACAGAGGAAGATCTTAAAGGAGTAAGACAATATTATGTGCCCGATATGAGTTTTGATGCTCTCGAGCTTAAGAAAGGAACATGGATATATTTAAAAGACGTTGATATTAGAATGACGAAAGGAAAATACGATCAACAATATAACAATCCAAAACAACTCAAACGGATTGAAGAATAAAACAATATGGTGTATACAACTAATTTAAAAATTTATTGAATCGAATCGATTAGAACGTATTGCATAAAAAAGTCAAGAATCACTAGTTTGGAATGAAAAAATATTCTCAACTTTGCGTGAAATTTAAACCCCATTAACATTTTATGAGTAAATTACATAATTTCAACGCTGGTCCTTCTATCCTTGCGCCAGAAGTAATTGAAGGTGCCGCAAATGCAGTAAATGAATTAGACAATATTGGTCTTTCTCTAATTGAAATTTCGCATAGAAGCAAGGAATTTATTGCCATCATGGATGAAGCTCAAAGCTTAGTTCGTGAAATATTAGACGTTCCAGATAATTATTCTGTACTATTTTTACAAGGTGGTGCGAGTCTAGGCTTCCATATGGCTGCACTAAACTTTATGAAAGAAGGTGGAACTGGAGCTTACGTTAATACTGGAGCTTGGTCTAAAAAAGCTATAAAGGAAGGACAAATAGTTGGTGACGTTGAAATTGTCGCTTCATCTGAAGATGCAAACTTCAACTATATTCCGAAAGAATATGCTGTATCTACCAACTGGGATTATCTTCATTTAACGTCTAATAACACTATTTTCGGTACACAAATTAAGAACTTTCCTGTTAGCCGTATTCCTGTTATTTGTGACATGTCTTCAGATATATTAAGTCGCAAAATCAATGTTTCTGATTTTGATATGATATATGCCGGTGCTCAAAAAAATTTGGGACCAGCTGGAACAACCTTATACATTATCAATAATGACTGTTTAGGTAAATCAGGTAGAAGTATTCCATCAATGCTTAATTTAAGTATTCATACTGAAAAAGGTTCCATGTTCAACACACCGCCTGTCTTTGCTATCTATACCTGTATGCTCACGCTTAAATGGGTAAAAGAGAATGGTGGTATTGAAGCAATGGAAAAAAGAAACGAAGAAAAAGCTCAATTGCTATATTCTGAAATTGATTCTAATCCAATGTTTGAGGGAACTGCAGCTCGGGAAGATCGATCAAACATGAATGTTACTTTTGTGTTAAAAGATGAGGCGAACAAAGAAGAGTTCGATAAAATGTGGACTTCCGCAGGAATTAGCGGAGTAAAAGGACATAGAGATGTTGGAGGATATCGTGCCTCAATCTATAATGCAATGCCAAAAGAAAGTGTTCAAGTTTTGGTTAATACTATGAAAGAATTTGCTGCTCAACCTGCTTGATCTTTGAAAATAAAAATCAAAATAGTATCAATTTTCGCGATTACCTTAATCGTAATTTTGAATAGCGGGTGCAACAAGCATAGTGGTTTCGAGAAAATGAACGATGGTGAAGCAGTAAGTTCAGATTTACTTGATTGCCTTGGTAGAGGAATGATTTCAGAAGTGATAATTAATGAGCTTACTGAATTGGAAGACTCAACAACTTTCTCTTCAACTCAAGATAGCAGTGTTATTAATTTTTGCTGGAGTCAATTTAACTTTGTTAATGTTGATTTTTCTTCTAGAACACTAATAGGTATTGGCTATCAATATCTATTAGATAATTCCGCTAAAAATGGAACTTCAAATGTGAAAATCTACAAAAACAATGATGGTTCTGCTTACATTATAGATGTATTTGTTGAAGGGGCCGATAAGTCTGGACTTGCTTCAGGAATAGGCCAAATTTGGTTTTCAATTCCAAAAGTGAATGAAAACGCGACATTCGAATTCAATAAAAAGAACATATAATTATATCTAACTAAAAAATGAAAATTCTAGCGAACGATGGTATTTCCGCCGAAGGAAAACAAAGATTAGAAGAGAAGGGTTTTACCTGTGTTACTGAAAATGTAGATCAAGAAAACCTTATTGATGCAATAAATACTGAAGGTTATGATGTTCTTTTAGTTAGAAGTGCAACTACTGCCCGTAAAGAACTTATTGACGCATGTCCAAATCTAAAGTTTATCGGTCGCGGTGGAGTTGGAATGGACAACATCGATGTCGAGTATGCTAGAGGCAAAGGACTAGAAGTGCAGAACACTCCCGGAGCTTCATCTCAATCTGTTGCAGAATTGGTTTTTGCACACTTGTTTAGCATCTCGCGTTCGTTATATGACTCTAATCGTCAGATGCCTGTTATTGGTAAATCAAATTTCAAGGATTTGAAAAAAAGGTATGGTAAAGGAATTGAGCTTAGAGGTAAAACTTTGGGAATTATCGGAATCGGAAGAATTGGCCAAAGTGTTGCTAGTTACGCTTTAGGTTGCGGCATGAAAGTTATTACGCATGACCCATACATTGACAAAATAACTATCGAGCTCAAAATAAACGGCAATGCTAATGTTCAAGTTGGGCTGAGTACAATGTCTATGGATGATTTGCTCAAACAAAGTGATTTCATCACATTACATGTGCCAAAACAAACTGATGGTAGTGCTGTTATTGGAGATGCTCAATTTACACAAATGAAAGATGGGGTGTGTATTGTAAATGCAGCGAGGGGTGGTGTTGTAGACGAGGCCGCACTTCTATCTGCATTAAATTCTGGCAAAGTTATGCATGCTGCGCTTGACGTTTTCGAAAACGAACCAACCCCATCTGCTGACTTATTAAATCATCGAAATATTTCGTTAACTCCTCATATAGGTGCTGCGACAGCAGAAGCGCAAACTAGAATTGGATTAGAACTAGCCGACAACATCATAAAGTTTGCTAAAAGCTTTGCTTCAGCGTAAACATTTGTAATCAATTCGAATGGCGAATATTATCCCATTTAGGGCGATCAGACCGGCCAAGGACAAAGTTCATATGGTAGTTTCGCGCTCTATTGCGGTATATTCAAGAAGGATTCTAAATGCTAAATTAGAGACAAATCCCTATTCTTTTCTTCACGTCATTAAACCTGACCATTTTGATAAAAAAAAGTCGAAATCGAGTCAATTGTTCAAAAAAGTTAGGGCTAAATTCGAAAATTTTTGCGATGAGGAGATTATAGTCAAGGACGACAATGAATCTTTCTATGTTTATCGCCAAGTAAAGCCTGAAGGCACTTATACAGGTATTATTGCAGGTGTTTCAATTGATGACTATATCAATGGAAAAATTAAAGTGCATGAACAAACACTAACCAAGCGCGAAAAAGTATTCGAAAAGTACCTTAGAATTTGTGATTTCAATGCTGAACCGGTTTTACTAACCTATCCTGACCAGAGTCGAATAGAACAAGTTGTTGAAACAGTTACCGAGAAAGAACCACTTTTTGATTACTCCACACCGGATAGACTTCGCCATCAGTTATGGAGTGTAGATAATTATCATAACATTACGGAACTTATAGAGTCCTTTGGTGAGGTCGATTCTGTTTATATTGCCGATGGGCACCATCGTTCTGCTTCTTCAGCTTTATTAGGTAAACATAAACGAAAAGAAAACCCAAGCTATACCGGCAAGGAAGGTTATAATTACCTCCTCGCCTACTTCATTCCCGAAAGTCAACTAGCAATTTATGATTTTAATAGATTAGTTAAAGACCTGAATAACAAAAATGTAAAAGACTTAATATCTAAAATATCGGTGCATTTTAAAGTAGAAAAACAAAGTTCTATTTATAAACCTACTTGCCCACACGAGTTTAGCATGTACCTCGAAAATGAATGGTATAAACTGAATTTAAAATCTCAAGAAGTTGCTATATCTAACCCTGTAGAAGGATTAGATTCTAGTATCTTAACACGGTATATTCTTGACCCGATACTTGGAATATCCGATCTAAAAACTAATTCAAGGATTAGCTTTTTAGGGGGATTAAAAGGCATGGAAGGCTTACAAAAAGAAGTAGACAAAGGGAAAGCTAAAATCGCTTTTGGGCTTTATCCCGTAGGTGTTGAACAGCTTAAAAAAATTGCAGATACTAGTAATATTATGCCACCAAAAACGACTTGGATTGAGCCCAAATTAAGAAGTGGATTAACTATTTTTGAACTGAAATAATGCGTTGGCTTTTTGTTTTCTTAGGTGCTTTACTCTTTAGTTGCAACAATGCAAGTAAGACCAAGTCATTCAATCAGAAACCAAATACATATACTCGGATCGCATCTTACCAAACAGATTTCTTCGAACTGTCTAGAAACGGTGGAATATATAAAGAAGCATTTCAACTTTCAATTAAATCAAATGCAGACATCTATTATACACTCAATGGAAGCATACCTCATCCAGATTCAGTAGCAACTTTTCGTTACTATAAGCCCATAGAAATTGGGAACAAAACAAATTCTCCAAATACAATTTCTAACATCGCCACGACTCCTAATGATTACCCTGATTATTATGTTTGGCTTAAGCCAAGGGAAAATATTACCAAGTGTACAACAATCACCTTTCTTCCTTTTAAAGGTGATTCTGCACTTGCACTTCCAGAAGCTTTCAGTTATTTTATTATTCCCAAGACTTCCATTGAACACAGATTCCCAATTATTTCTTTAGTAACAGATAGTAGTGGGCTTTTCTCATACCAACAAGGGATATATGTTCCAGGAATTAATTCTAATCAAGAAAATTTAGTGTGGACTGGAAATAGTTTTCAGGATTGGATAAGAACTTGTCATTTTGAATTCTTCGATACATTAAGAGAGCGTGTGCTAAATCAGAACATAGACATCAAAATTCACGGTCTAAAAACACCTGCTGCCCCACAAAAATCGCTTCGGTTATATGCAAAAAAGAAATATGGTCAAAAGAATTTTAATTATTCTTTTTTTGAAGGAGATAGTAGTAACATATTTAAACGTTTAATTTTAAGAACACTGCATTCAAGTTGGAACGACCGCATAAATGCTGACTTAATTGCCTGCCGAGTTGCTGATGAAATCGGTTTAGAAACAATGAAAGGAACGCCTGTTGTTGTTTACTTAAACGGAGAATATTGGGGAATACACAATTTAAGAGAACGTATCGATAGACATCATTTCGCTAATCGGTTCAATGTAAACCCTGATAGTGTAAATATTAGTGAAGGGATCTTCAAAGAAAAGGAAGGTACAATTTCGGGGTTGATTAAGCTGCTGGAATTTGCTAAAGCTAGTGACCTTTCCAATAGCAAAAATTTCAATCGTGTTTCAGAAAAAATAGATTTAAATAATCTAATCGATTACTATATTATTGAAACCTATTTTGGAAATGCCGATTGGCCAACTAATAACCATAAAATGTGGTCAATTGGCGAAAATTCTAAATGGAGATATATTGTAATTGACATGGATGCAACTATAAAGAATACAAAAAACAATTACTTTGAAAAAGCATTACAAAAGAATTACAAATCAGAGAAAACGATATGGCAAAAAGTATTGTTTACAAAACTTATAGAAAATAAAGAATTTAAAGCTAAGTTCAAAAAAAGATACATAGAGCTGCTTGATAAGAACTTATCAGCAGAAAATATTGTTATGTTAATTAATGATATAGAAAATAATTATAAATATGAAATTCAAGCTCATATCTTAAGGTGGAATCATCCTATCAGTTATAATAATTGGCTAGAAAAAAATGATTTGATGCGTGACTTTGCTAGAAATAGAAAAAGGTATATTATTAAACAACTTGAAGAGTTATGAGTGCATCTACTATTGAGAGTGCTCTTCTCAAATTTAAGAGCTCAATTCCATCCTATGTAGATCTTGTGGCGGTTTCTAAAACAAAACCTAACGAAGACATTCTTCTGGCATACAATGCCGGACAGAGAATTTTTGGGGAAAATAAAATTCAAGATTTAGTTCTAAAGCAAGAAACGCTTCCTAAAGATATTGAATGGCACTTTATTGGTCATTTGCAAACTAACAAAGTCAAATATATAGCTCCATTTGTCTCTCTTATTCATGCAATAGATAGCATTAAACTATTACGAGAAATTAACAAAAGAGCGAAGCAAAACGAAAGAACGATAGACTGCCTTTTACAAGTAAAAATCGCACAGGAAGATTCTAAATTCGGCATATATCCTGATGAATTAGAAGGCTTTATTACTAATAACGAAGTAAAATCTTTATCAAATATCTCCATTAATGGGCTAATGGGAATGGCCTCGAACACTGAGAATGAAGTTCAGCTAAAGAGTGAATTTGGTCAATTAAACTTGCTCTATAATCGTATAAAAATTTCCAATCCGGCTTTTCAAACATTGTCTATGGGCATGAGTGGAGATTATAGACTAGCTATTGATGAAGGAAGTAACATGATTCGAGTCGGAAGTTCAATTTTTGGAGCTAGAAATTATTCCAAATAATAAAGTTACCCTACTTTTGCAAAAACTTTTGAAATGACATTGACGTTACCAAAATTGAGAAAAAAGGAAATGATTGCAAGTCTGCATTCAACAGAACCTAAAATTGTTAACAAAGCACTCCTTGACATTAAGAAACTTGGCACCTCATCTCTTCTTCCTGAGCTTATCGAAGTTTACGTGAATACAACAAACGAACAAGTTACTTTAGGAATTGAAAGTATCTTGAACCAACTAAAAGAATCCCAGTCAATTGATTACCTAATGCAAGCATTAAAAAATCAAGAATATAAGGCCTATCACCAAAAATTTGCCGCTGCTATATGGGAATCAGGTCTTGATGCCTCTTCTAACTTGAAAGAATTAATCGAAGTCGCCTTAGACACAGATTACTTAACCTGCTTGGATATTCTTACTGTTATCGAAAATATTGAAGAGGGGATTACTGAAAGTGACATAGAAAATGGCATCGCAGCAATTTCAGAACAATTACAATGGAAGAAATCTGATAACGACCCATTACTAGCAAGTATTGTTAAGGTCCTTCAAGGAGACTTAATTGACTAGTCTACTTTAGTAAAATAAACACCATCCAAAGTTATTCTCATAGAATCGAATGCTTCGTATGGTTGATAAGTAGCTTCAGAAGCACCCGGAACGGTAGCTCCAGATATCGTAAACTCCCGTTTGCCAATTTTAAGAACTTTCTCCTTAGACTTCAAATAAGGAACGCCTTCAGACTCTACGTAGATTGAATCACAAATTTTATAGTAGCGGCCTTTGCCCGAAGCCGGAATCGTAATACTTAAATTGCAAGATGATGTCTCGCCGACCCATTCACCAACAAAATCTGCGCTTGTTTCAACAGCTTTTTTGCAACTGGAATAGCCAATAACCGAAATTAATAATATTGGGATAAAAAACCTCATGATGTATCTTTGTGCAAACGTAAAACTATTTTGTTTAGTATTGAACAGGATTTTTAAGGAATACGTGCATATTTAATGAAAAACGAGCTTAGTATAGAAGAGTATTTCAATGGAGTTAAATCTAATGACCGATCTATTCTTAGTCGTGCAATTACATTGATTGAAAGTTCAAAAAAAGCGCATCAAATTCTGGCAGAAGAATTAATTCAAAGGTGTTTACCACATTCAGGAAACTCAATTCGTATTGGAATAACTGGAGTTCCGGGTGTTGGGAAAAGTACATTTATTGAATCCTTTGGAAAGCATATCACTATGCAAGGGCGTAAACTGGCCGTGCTGGCAATAGACCCGAGTAGTCAAAAAAGTGGGGGAAGTATTTTGGGAGACAAAACTCGAATGGAAGAGCTATCATCCAATCCAAACGCCTTCATTAGACCAACTGCATCATCTGGTTCTTTAGGCGGAGTTGCCCGTTCAACTAGAGAAACAATCATTCTTTTTGAAACAGCTGGTTACGATACCATTATTGTTGAAACTGTTGGTGTAGGTCAGTCCGAAACAACGGTACATTCTATGGTCGATTGTTTTCTATTGTTGCTTCTTGCGGGTGCAGGAGACGAACTTCAAGGCATTAAGCGCGGTATTATGGAAATGGCAGACATCATAACCATCAATAAAGCAGACGGTGAGAATATTAAACCCGCTCAAAGAGCCGCAGCTCAAGTAAAAAATGCGATTCACCTGTTCCCTCCAGCAGATAATGGCTGGATTACGCAAGTTGAAACATGCTCCGCTTTGGAAAATATTGGACTCGACACTATATGGGAGGCAATTAAAAGTTTTGAGAATAGCACTAAACTAAATGACGCCTTTAAAAACAATAGGCAGAATCAAGCTGTCTATTGGATGCACCAAACAATAAAAGAACAACTGGAAAATCGCTTTTATCAAAATCCGATAATGAAAGAGAAGGTGGCTAACATCGAAAAAGCTTTACTCAATAATCAACTGAGCTCTTATCAGGCAGCGAAGAATCTGTTAAATGAGTGATCCTGTCAAAAAAGTAGTAATCATTGCCTACACCTTTCCTCCTACTGCTGGAATTGGTGGGCGAAGATGGGCAAAATTTGCTAAATACCTGACTAGGAAAAATATTGAAACAAAAGTTATTGCGGCAAAAAACCAAACAAATTCAATCTCCAACTGGAATAATGACATTACAAATCTAAATGACAAAACTTCATATATTAATCCAGGTTTTACTAAACATTTAATAATAACACACCCAACAACGATTAAAGAAAAAATACTGTACCGCTTAGCAAAGTTTTACGCGATGAAAACTCAAAAGGGTAACTATTATGATAAAAGTGGACAATGGGTCGATAAAGTTATCCCTCTTATAGAGCAGGAAATTGAAAATGGCTGCAAAAATATCATAGTTACTTGTGCCCCATTTATTCACGCATTTCACATCAGTGAGCTAAAACTAAAATATCCTGAAATAAACTACATAATCGATTTTAGAGACCCCTGGGTCACCAATAGAACCGCTTATGGTTTTGCTTCTTTATCCAAAGAACGACAAGAATTTGAAATTAATGCTGAATACCTTTCAATAAGCAGAGCTGATGTTATACTGACAGTTGCCAATGAAATGACAAATTATTTTAAGAACTTACCAACTGCTAAACCAGAAACGAAATTTATAACCATTCCTAATGGTTTTGACAAAGATGATTTTATCGATAGTGTTGCAACAAAAACGCATCCAGACAAGCTTAAATTCATTTTAACAGGAACACTTTACGAAAAATCTCTTCATATTCTAGAAGAATTAGTTGATTCACTTTCATTATTAAAAAAATCGAATTTAGAAGTCTACAACAAATTAGAATTCAATTTTTATGGCAGCGTACCTGGGCCGTTTCTATCATTAACAAAGACGCAAGATTGCATTCAATTTAAAGGCCAGGTATCCTTGAAAGAAGCTTACAATCAAATTGGGAATTCAGATTTGTGTATGTTATTCTTAACGGACGACCTTACCTTTTCATTTAGCACGAAATTTTATGAGTATATAGCCAACGATAAGCCAATTGCTGTATTTTCTAATCAAGGGAAAACAGCTGAATTCATTGAACAAAATAAAATTGGATATGCACTAACTCCTAATTCAATGAAGGATAAACTAATTGAAATTTACGGCCAATACAAAAATGGAAATCTCATAACTACCAACCATTTTAACATCTCGCAATATGATGCAGACCTTCTTACCGAAAAGATTATTGCGCTCCTTAAATAGACTAAATATACTGCTTCAATTCTCTTTTCAGAGCATCTATTGCAGGAGCAGATGGTGATTTTCCAAGTTTAGATAAGGTTTGAAATATTTCTTGACTTAATTCCAACCCCGAAGCTTTGTCATGCAAATTGTTAATGCCAAGATTTACAATATGTAAAGTGTCGTCTTTAGCAGTCCTCGCAACTTCCCACCCTTTTATAGAAACATAAACTTGCTGAGAAAGGTTATGCTCGTATTCTTGTTGAATACCATCTATCAACTTTTTGTGTAATTGTTTTGCTGTCATACCATTCTCGTGAACACGAATAATCAAATTTTCTGGGGCAATACGCTCCAAGAACAAAACAATACGCTCATAGCTTTGCATTTTTAATGGAAGCAATGTTTTAAATGAAGCATTTTTTGTTCTTAACACCTGCCCCACTTCATGCTTTTTAAAAACATATTCCAAGTACTTTTTCCACATGGTTAATGCAGTCCAAGAAAAAATACCTGCTGGAATTGCAAACATGAGAACATTTGTTAAACTTTCTATCCAATCCATAATCTTGTTTTAGGGTAGGTTCTAAACGCAATTTTAAACATTTTGTTTCTGATTTCACACAAATCATAGTAATGGTTAAATTTGCGTTCTCGTTTATATAATGAAACATAGAACGTAAAAAACAAATGGAACAATTATCAGATAGAATTTTAGGCTTATCAGAATCGGCAACCATCGCTATGTCTCAAAAAAGTCGTGAATTGCAAAATCAAGGTGTTGATGTTATCAACCTAAGTTTAGGCGAACCAGATTTCAATACACCAGATTTCGTGAATGACGCAGCAAAAGAAGGTATTGATCAGAATTTTACGAAATACATGCCAGTTCCTGGTTATCTAGACCTCCGTCAAGCAATTTCTAAGAAATTCAAACGAGACAATAATTTAGACTATTCTGTAGATCAAATTGTAGTTTCTACGGGGGCTAAACAATCCATAACTAACGTTGTTTTATGTTTAATTAACGAAGGAGATGAAGTACTACTTCCAGCTCCATACTGGGTAACATATGAGGAAATAGTAAAACTAGCTGGTGGAATTCCTGTTTTTGTAGATGCCGGAATTGATGTAGATTTCAAAATCACCGCAGAACAATTACAAGCAAAAACAACTCGTAATACAAAATTGATGATTTATAGCTCACCGTGTAACCCAACAGGCACAGTGTATACCAAGAATGAATTGCGTGGTATCGCAAATTATTTTGCAGAAAATAAAGGAGTAAACGTTATTGCCGATGAAATTTACGAACACATTACGTTCGAAGGAAAACATGAAAGTCTTGCTCAATTCGAAGACATATATGATCAAGTAATTACGATTAACGGAGTCTCTAAAGCCTTTGCGATGACTGGGTGGAGAGTTGGTTATATGGGAGCGCCTTTATGGATTGCAAAAGCTTGTTCTAAAATGCAAGGGCAATTTACTTCCGGAACATGCAGCATTAGTCAACGTGCAGCAAAAGCTGCTGTTGAAGCTCATCCAAAAGAAACGAGATACATGACTGAAGCCTTTGATAGACGAAGAAAATTAGCACATGGCTTATTATCAGAAATTCCAGGGTTAAAAATTAACATGCCCCAAGGGGCCTTTTACTTTTTCCCCGATGTATCTTCCTATTTTGGGAAATCCGATGGAAAATATACCGTCAATAATAGTAGTGATTTAAGTCTATATTTATTGACACAAGCTAATGTTGCCCTGGTTACAGGAGATGCTTTTGGGGGTCCGAACTGCATTCGTTTTTCATACGCTGCTGCCGATGATTTATTAATTGAAGCAATGGCGAGAATAAAAACTGCTTTAGCTAAATTAAACTAGTGAAATCTCAAGATCTCGATACAATTTTTGAGCAATTTAACCACTTGAACGCTCTTGTGATTGGGGATGTAATGGTCGATTCTTATATGTGGGGAGAAATTTCTCGAATGTCACCAGAAGCTCCTGTTCCGGTTGTTGCTGTTACAAAAAAAGAGAATAGACCAGGCGGGGCAGCCAATGTTGCTTTAAATATTCAAGCACTTGGGGCTAACCCAATATTATGTTCCGTTATTGGAAATGACCATACGGGAAATCAGGTAATTGAATTACTAAAGCAGCAAAATCTACCTCAGCATGGAATTATTCAAGATAACGATCGACTTACTACAGTAAAAACAAGAGTAATAGCCGAAGGTAAGCACCAACTTCGGGTTGATGAAGAAATAGAAATAGATATATCCTCTGTTCTAGAAAGAAAATTAATTTCTATAGTTACGGAGCTATTGGAAACTGAAAAAATTGATGTAATAATTTTTGAGGATTACAATAAGGGGGTATTAACGAAATTTGTAATCAAAACAATAATAGAATTAGCTAATTCTAAAGAAATTCCAACCGTAGTTGATCCAAAAAAGAAGAATTTTTTAAGCTATAAAAATTGCACCCTTTTTAAACCAAATTTAAAGGAGCTCAACGAAGGACTTTCTATCGATGTTAATCCTGCTGATAAGAATAGTCTATTTAACGGTCTTGAAAAGTTAAGGAGTGAGATTCATTTCAAAAACGCTCTTATTACACTCAGTGAGCTTGGGATTGCAATAAATGATGGTAAAAAATCATTCGTGTTTCCAGCATACAAAAGAAACATATTAGATGTTTCTGGAGCTGGAGATACAGTTCTTAGCGTTGCCGCTTTATGTTTAGCATTGAACGTTTCTAATAAATTAATTGCTTGCTTATCTAATTTATCAGGCGGATTAGTATGTGAAAAAGTGGGAGTTGTACCAATTAACAAAGACAGACTTTACAAAGAAGCTTCCATTTTTATCGATTAACAATGTCGTTTAGTACATTTCGGGAATCCGCTAATATTAGGTTATACGAAAGTAAAGATGCGGTTCTCCGTATTCTTAGGGTATTAAGTATGATTGTTTCCCTATGTGCCTTAGGAATCATGGTTTATTATTATGGATTCAATCACGACACCGAATTCAAAAATTTTCTTTTGAAACTAATGGAAGGTAGTTTCGGATTTTACATAGCGAGATTTCTCATTCGTTACGTTTACCACTTTAATCCAAAACAATACTTCAAATCAAACTGGTTTGAAACAATAATAATGATACTCCTACTCGTTGAAGGTATCGCTTATAATATTTTCGACACATTAGTACTTGAACCAATTTTTGTTGGACTTGGTTTTGCCGATTTTGGTGATTTTTCTACAATCTTCATTCAGCTATTCATTTTTGTAATCCTCATCATTAATATTATTACAAGAGGCACAATGAATAGTTGGATTAAGATACACCCAGCTCTTCTGTTTACTATTTCAATTCTAAGTATGACCCTAGTTGGTGCGTTTCTTTTATCGTTGCCAGAAATGAGCAATATACCCGGAGGGTTAAATGTTAACGACTCCATTTTTATGGCAATGTCTTCAGTAAGTGTTACCGGGTTAACGACAATAAACGTAGCACAAACCCTAACCCTTAAGGGGCAAGTAATCATGTTATTCATGATTAAATTAGGAGGCTTAAACACGATAGCGTTTGGAGCGCTACTGCTCGTTGTTGCCAAATTTGGCGTATCGCTTAAATACCATGAAGTAATTGAAGATTTTGTGAACCAAGATTCAATCGGAAAGACAAATTCTATGCTTACAAAAATCATTTTATGGTCAGTAAGTATTGAAGCTATTGGCATCGGCCTACTTTATTTTGCTTTTGGCAACGAAGGTGTTTTTGCTGATGATTCCGAACGGCTCTTTCAATCAATTTTTCATGGGATATCTGGCTTCAACAACGCCGGTCTTTCTACCTTAGATGGCGGAATGATGCACCCTGACGTTCAAGACAACTACCTAGTTCATGGGATAGTAATGGGACTATTTTTCCTTGGTGGATTGGGAATGATTTATGTAATCGATATATTCTCTTTCGGAAAACTAAGAGAACGAATGGCTACACCATGGAAAACAATCGATTTTGGAACCAAAATTTCATTGTACTTCACCCTTGGGTTGCTTTTATTTGGGGCAATCGTATTCTTTACTTTAGAGCAAAACCACACACTAAAAGGCACAGGTTTTACAGGCGACCTAGTCTACTCCTTTTACCAATCGATGACTACTCGTAATGCCGGATTTAATGTCGTTGAAACCTCTGCTATTAGTTTACCTGTGCTTATCATATTCTTGTTTTTAATGTTTGTTGGTGCATCTTCAGGTTCTGCCGGTGGTGGCATAAGAACCTCAACATTTGCCGTTATGTGCGCTTCCGTAGTCGCTACTATACAAGGAAAAAAACGTACTGAACTTTTTAAAAGAAGCATCCCTAACGATACTGTGATGAAAGCGTACTCCATCTTTATCTTTTTCGCAATAGGCAACCTAGTAGGCATTTTTGCCTTAGCCATTACCGAAGCCGATTTATTAGCTTCTGGCCGTTTCGATTTTATGGATATAATTTTTGAACACGT
>Ga0209335_10003173_pt1 | contig 16649 bp, 11 predicted proteins | sample COG_09_FD_184753 | JGI IMG/M metagenome (GOLD analysis project Ga0209335, IMG submission 184753) | Pelagic Microbial community sample from North Sea - COGITO 998_met_09 (SPAdes) (version 2) | ecosystem: Environmental > Aquatic > Marine > Neritic zone/Coastal water | place: Helgoland, sampling...
TCTCGCAGACTTAGAAAAGATAGTTCAAACATTAAATATAAAGACATGCACGATGGACATTATTTCGAGGATGTTTACTTAGCATTTAAAGACGAGCATGGACAATGGTCTGAACCAGAACTAATTAATATTGACAGAGTTAATCATCATCTGGCATCTATTGGCCTGTCACCAGATAATCAGACGCTTTATGTTTATCATGATGAAGACGGTGATGGAAACATCTACCAAAGCTCACTAATTACAGATAAAAAATGGTCTAAACCTGAACAAGTTAGTAAAGAAATTGATTCCGATGCTAACGAAGACCATTTATCAATTTCGGTTGATGGTAACACAATGTTCTTTACAAGTGACCGAAAAGGTGGGCTTGGCGGCACAGATATATATGTCTGCCGGAAATTGCCTAATGGTGAATGGAGTAAAGCTCAAAATGTTGGCACACCAATTAACACCCCATATAACGAAGAAAGTCCTTTTTTTCACCCAGATGGAATAACGCTCCATTTTAGTTCTGAAGGTCACAACAGCATGGGAGGTTTTGACATATTTGTAACAGAACTGCAAACAGATGACACTTGGTCCAGCCCTATCAATATTGGATATCCTATTAATACAACTCATGACGATATTACATACGTTACATCACCAGACGGTAAAAGAGGTTATTTCTCTTCATACGGAGGAAAAGATTCTTATGGCGACATGGATATATTCATTGTTCTTCAAGATGATGCGATTGAAAAAGAGCTGACACTTTTAAAAGGCTATGTAACTGTTAATGAAGGCGATAATTTACCAGAAAATATAGTTATCAATTTAACGGATAATGAAACAGGAAAACTGGTGGCACAAAGTAGGCCTAGTTACAGAAATGGAAGTTTCGTATTCATTATTCCTCCTGGAGAGAACTACAATATCTCTTATGAACTAGAAGGAAAGGACTTTTACAATGAGAACATCTATGTTCCTATGGGGTCTCAGTACCAAGAAATTGATAAAGAAATTTTACTCGACCCTATAGCATTAACTGCTAAGGCGATTGATAAAGAAATTTTGCTCGACACGATAGAATTAACTACTAAGACGATTGATAAAGAAACCGGTGAAGAATGGATTGTAAAATTTCAATCTCGTAGCACTAAATTGCCTGGGGGCCTTGTTTTGAAGTGCCATAACGACCAAGGCGACCTGCTATTTACTGCTTCGAAAAAAGAAGATGGATCTTTTGCTTTTTCAAGCCTACCTAAAGATAAAAATTACTTATTCATGCTTTATAAGGATGACAAAAAAATAATAGATTGCTCAGGAATTGAGATTGCGTTGTTCCACAGCAAGGAACAAAAGGCTGTTTTATTTCCAAATAAGGATTGTGAATTCTTGGCTACAGAATCTAATAAAGTTGGAAAAATTGCTTTTGTAAATTTAGACGATATTCCATCGAATCTAAAAATTCAATATCTTGATGATGATGGAACAATTTATTACTCTGAAAACATTGATGAAAATGGATATTTCAAATACATAGAAACTCCTGAAAATAAACAAATTCGACTTCAACTAATTAGTGATGCACCGTGTTCTGGCGCTCAATTACAAATTGTTCAATCGGGAGACGAAGCTACCGTACTTATTGAATTTACTGCTACAGAAGAAGATGGTTGCTCTTTCGTTCCGATAACAAAAGATAAACTTTCATACCAGGAATTTTTTACCTACAATAAAAACTACCCTAAAAAAGAGAAAGAACTACAAAATTTTATAGTAAAAGTTGCTGAGCAAATCAACTCTACTGGTAATGTCAAGATATCTATTGAGTCGAGTGCATCGAGGGTTCCCACCACAACTTACGACTCCAATAATCAATTGAGTAAATTAAGATCCGAAATTGCAAAAACAATGCTGTTAGAAAGCTTAGCAAAAGTAGGAATTGAAAAAGACAAAGTAACTTTTGTTAATTTAAGCACGCTTGTTCAGGGGCCTAAATACAAAGGAGACTACCTTGAAAACAAAACAATGTATGAAAAATACCAATACGTTAAAATATATAGTGAATAGATTGCCGTTATTAAGGTAATTATACTTCCTTAATTATGCGGACGTTATTTGGCCTTTACATTATCTTTTTTCTTTCTCAATTTTCGGGTTACAGTCAGGATTCTGTAGAAAAATATGCTGCTAAAGCGTACAAAAACAATAATTTCACCGAGGCGATAAAATTCTACGAGGATTTATTAGAAAGCGACCCTGTAAATCGCGAATTTTTATTTAAAATAGGGGTTTCTTACTTGTCTTCAAATGTTGACAAGTCAAAAGCTATAAAATATTTAGAGAAACTATATGAAATTGACCCAGAAAATCATGAACTATGGTATTACGTTGCACTCGCGTATCACTATAACTTTCAAATTGATAGATCATTAGAAATGTTTGAAATGTACAAGCCATTTGCAAAAGAAAAAAGAAAAATTCAAGTAGAACAGCGCATAAGAAACTGCAAGTCTACAAAAGTACTAATGAGTCAACGGGTACATGTAACTTTCGAAAACCTGGGGCCTTTGATAAATACAAAATACCCTGACTACTACCCTTTTGTTTCTAAAGATGATGAATACCTCACCTTTACGTCCAGACGAATAAATACAACGGGTGGTTACCAGTATTTTGATGGATTTTTCGCGTCTGACATTATGATGACAGAAAAAGATACTGCCGGAAATTTTGAAAAAGCCAGAAAAGGTGGTTCTAGACTTAATACAAAACATGACGACCAGTGTGTTGGCCTTTCTGACGATGGCCGTACAATGTTTATTTATACAAACGAGAATAAAGATGGAAACATCTATAAATCACATAGAAAAATTAACTCTTTTGGAGAACCTGAAAAATTAGGCGATCATGTTAACACAAAAAAATTAGAATCTGCTGCCTGTATATCCCATGACGAAAGCTTACTGTTCTTTTCTAGTAAGATGGAAGGAGGTTATGGAGGTTTAGACTTATACATGACCCGTAAACTTCCTTCTGGCGAATGGGCTTTGCCTCAAAATTTAGGTCCAAATATTAATACTGAATTTAACGAAGACTTTCCGACACACTCAATCGATGATCAAATCCTATACTTCTGTTCTGAAGGCCATGAAAACATTGGGGGATTCGACATATTTTCAGCAGAATGGAACCCTAATAATAACAAGTGGTCTATTCCTAAAAACATTGGCTACCCAATTAATACTCCTGATGATGAGCGTGTAATCTCGTTCACAGAAGACGGTCACCATGCCTACATTTCAGCTGTTAAGAAAGGTGGTGAAGGAGATCTAGATATTTACAGAATTACTCTTCACGACAATCTTCCTCAAGCGATAATGAAACTTAACTTGATAAATGAAACAGGTGGAGCGTGTACAAATGGCTTAGTTTCCATGTATGACCAATATGATGACATTGTAGGACAATACAACACAAATACCGGAAGCTATTTACTTATTGTTCCTGTTGGGAAATTTTACTTACATGTAGAAGTTGATGGTATGAAATATCATGTAGAGGAATTTAACCTCACCATAGCTGATGTAGAAAAAAATCCAATGATGGCTAAAGAAATAATTCTTAAAAAAACCAATTAACGTGAATATTAAGCTAATTAGACCTATAGCTTGTTTCGATCTAGAAACGACTGGCATTAATGTGGCGACTGATAGAATTGTTGAAATATCTATTCTAAGAGTTCAACCTGATGGAAACAAAGATTCTCTAACAAGACGTATCAATCCAACCATTCCAATTAGCAAAGAATCGTCTGAAGTACATGGGATTTATGAAGCTGATATTTCGAATCAACCCACATTTAAAGAATTAGCGCCAGAAATCATCGAATTCCTAGATAATTGTGATTTATCTGGTTTTAACTGCAATCGATTCGATGTACCACTGCTTATGGAAGAGATTCTAAGATCAGGACATGAATTTGATATCGAAACAAGAAAAATTATTGACGTGCAAACTATTTTTCATAAAATGGAAAAAAGAACACTCGAAGCTGCATATAAATTTTATTGCGACAAAACTTTAGAAAACGCCCATACTGCAGAAGCTGATACAACTGCTACTTTTGAGATTCTTGATGCACAAATTATTAGATACAAAGACCTAGTTAATGATATAGATAGCTTAGCTGCATTTTCTACTTTTCATAAAAATATAGACTTAATGGGGCGAATCGTAGAAAATGAAGACGGAATTGCCGTTTTCAACTTTGGAAAAAACAAAGGTCGATCCGTAGAAAACATTTTATTAAACGAACCTGGTTACTATGGTTGGATGATGAATGGTGACTTTCCTTTATACACAAAAAAAGTACTGTCAGAAATTAAACAAAGAATTGGGTAATGAAGATAATCTGTATTGGAAGAAATTACGCTGACCATGCCAAAGAGCTAAATAATCCCCTTCCGAAAGAGCCTCTATATTTTCTAAAACCGGACTCCGCAATACTTCCCAAGAATAGTCCTTTTTTTATTCCTGAATTTAGCAAAGAAGTTCACTACGAATTAGAAATCGTTCTTAAAATTAATAGAATCGGTAAGCATATTGAAGCCCGATTTGCACATAAATATTTCGAAGAAATCGGTTTAGGAATTGACTTTACCGCTAGAGATATTCAACAACAATGTAAAGAAAAAGGCCACCCTTGGGAGAAAGCAAAGGGTTTTGATGGCTCGGCTCCTCTTGGAAAATTTGTGAATAAAAGCGAATTTTCAAATCTGGCAGATATTAGCTTTTCTCTTACCCAAAATGGTGCAACAAAGCAGAAAGGAAACACCAGTGACATGATTTTTTCTTTTCACGAGATTATTTCATATGTTTCTAAATTTATGACGCTTAAAATTGGGGACTTAATTTATACAGGTACTCCTGCAGGTGTTGGCCCTGTTAGTAAAAATGATTTACTCGAAGGTTTCATTGGCGATAAAAAAATGCTCTCCTGTAGAATTAAATAAGCCATTAACACCGCTTGGTTTATAATTTCAATAACGTACGCGCTTACAGACTCTTCTTGAACCTATTTTTGGTTACTTGATGAAGGTATTCAATATCATTCTATTAACAGGGCTAATCTCCGCCTCTGCGTTTGGCAACAAATACAACAAGGCGTATGAGAAAAAATTTAATAGTGTGCGAGACAAATTGGGTCAAGGTAGAACTGGAGAAGCTTATATTCTCCTAAAGGAACTTTACAAGATTGACTCCACCAATCATTACACAAACTACTTAATGGGTGTTTGTTATACTGAACAAAACATAATCACTGAACAATCAATTAAGCACTTAGAATTTGCGAAAGACAGCATTATTGACGAATACAAATACATTCCATATAACGAAACTAGAGCTCCAATTTTTGCTTGGTACTACCTAACTAAAGCGTATAGTCAAAACGGATATTGTGCAAAAGCAAGATGGGCAAAAGGTGAGTTTTTAAAATATGATACCGACTTTACTGGAAACTCATTTTTCTTAAACAACATCAAACAGTTTATGATCGATTGTGAAAAAAACAAAGCCATTCTCAGAAACAAAAAAAGAAAAGAAAGTGTGGTAACAAAGCCTATTACTTACTCAGTAATGCAGCCTTTATATGGAGTTCAAGTAGGGGCCTTTACTGATTTAGTGCCTATTAGAGAAGAATTCGACAACCTAAAAAATGTTGAAGCATTTTTAGACAAAGAAGGCACATTGCGTTACGTTGTTGGCCATTTTAGCACAAAAAGTCAAGCAAAATCCTTATTGGAAGTTATAAAGGCAACGGGATATCAAGATGCTTTTATTGTGGACGTTAACGAGCAGAAACGTTTTTCTAACGAAGTAATTATCGTTGACAACATGTCGTTCAAAACACATATTACAGGCGATGTCGAGTATCGGGTTCAGATTGGTGCTTTTAAAGATTCTATTCCTGCTGAACTGGCCCAAATCTATCTTAAAGTAGACAACATTGTTGAAGTTGAAGATAACGGACTAACACTGCTTCAAGTTGGTCATTGGTCGCTATATAGTGATGCTATGTACAAAAGGTCAAAACTTAAAGATCTAGGTATTCCAGGACCTTTCATCGTGGCGTACGATAAGAAGCAAAAATTATCAGTTAAGGCAGCTCAAAAATATCAGCATCGAATGAAACTAGAAGCTGCTCAAAAAGAAGCGGCAAAGCAAGAAGAAGGAAAAAAAAAGAAACGAAAAGAAATTAAAAACGGCAAATCCAAGCAATTTGAATAACGAATAATCTCCATGGAAAATTCGGAAATACAAGCACTTATACGCCTGCTGGACGACCCAGATGAAAAGATTTATACTCAAATTGAGACTAAACTTGTTTCTATGGGTGAAGAAGTTATTCCCCACTTGGAGTCCGCTTGGGAGCATGAATCTTGGGGTATTTCTTTTCAAGATAGAATAGAAAATATTATCCACACCATTCAATTCGAGCAAGTAAAAGAACGCCTTTCGAACTGGGGCATTAATGGCACACATGATCTACTAAAAGGAATGATTTTAGTTGCCCAATATCAATACCCTGATCTTGATGAGAACCGAATTTATGAGCAAATTGAAAAAATTGAGAAAGACATTTGGCTAGAACTTAACGAAGCTTTAACTGCATTGGAGAAAGTTCGAATAATTAACCACATTCTTTTCGAAGTGCATGGATACTCAAGCAATGTTAAAAGCTTTCATTCACCTCAGAATTCATTTATTAATGAAGTATTAGATAGCAAAAAAGGGAACCCAATTTCTTTGTCTATCCTCTACTCAATTATTGCTCAAAAACACGGGATACCTTTAATTGGTGTCAACCTACCCAAGCATTTTATATTGGCATATCGAGATGATTTTATGATTGATCTAAGACCGGATGGCGACATTAAAGTTCTATTTTATGTGAACCCATTTAGCCGCGGTGCAGTTTTTAGCAAACGTGAGGTAGATGATTTTCTAAAACAACTTGATATAGAACCTAAACCAGAGTATTACCTACCATGTAGCAATGTTGAGATCATGCAACGTGTACTCAACAACCTAATTTACTCTTACCAAAAATTGGGGTATTCTGATAAGGTTGAAGAATTGAAAGAATTAAAAAGATTACTTAAGTAACAGTATTAATGGAGTAAATTTGCTTACGTTATTCCTTGAATTTAGCTACCCTCAGTATTTCAACCCGTAATAAAGCAGCTTAACATATTCGTTGTTTACCATAATTAACCCCTCCTCTTTCTTCCACCATTCAGCTTCATCGTAACGAGTACTTCCCGTTCCATGAATAATTAACTCCGTTTCAAGTTCATCGAAAAGTGGCTCAAAAACCCCTCTAATTCTTCTAGTATGAAATTTATCTGAGATTAGAATCACACGCTTGAGTTTATTCTCAGCGCAATAGTTTGCAATCGCTTCCGATTCTTCTTTGGTACTGGTACCAATTTCTAGCAAATCAACATCTCGTTTTTTAACATTATTATTTCGTACAATGTTTATCCTAGAAACTTTGGCCTCGGTATAATTCTTGTCTATTGCTTTAAATACAAATGGGATGTTCTCACCCAAACAAACAATTTTAGAAGCGTAGCCGGCTTTATAGAGCTCAGCAGCAGCATTGCCTCTATCAAAAGAACTGCCACCTAATACAAATATCACATCCGATTTTTGAAGTTCATCTATGCTAATCAAATAATTACCTGCAACACTCATCAAGGGCACTCTCAACAGCACTAATAATAAAAGACTCAATATAATGAGACTAAACCAAATCAATAATTTCTTTCTAATATTTTTCATTATTGTCTCAATCTATTTGCTCTATGTTCGATGCTGGTGTAATTATTAGCTCTTCTTTATCTGATCTCATTAGCAACCAAATCATCAGTAAAATCACCAATAGAGCCAGTAACATCTTTTTGTTTTTGTATAACGGCAATTTATAACGATTTCGGACCACATCTTCATAATTAGCCTTAAACTTCTTAAAGTCTTTAAACTGTTCAATTTCTTGATTAGTTAAATCGCGTTTGTCTTTATTTAGCTTGTACTTTTTCATTTGCTATTACCTATTTTCAAAGTAACCATTTTTTTCATCTTCTTAAGCACTCTGTATAGCTTAACCTTAGCATTGTCCTCCGTTATTCCAAATATTTCTCCAATTTCTCGAAACGATTGTCCTTCAAAAAACCGGAGATCAATTAACTGCGTCATTTCTTGCGGAAGTTCGTTTAATATTTCTACCAATAGATCTCGATGAGCTTGATTTCTCTCAACATCAGCATCATCTAAAATTACTCCTAACTCATTTTCAGTAATTTCAACCTCAACATGTTTAGCTGCTTTTCTGTAATGTTGATTTACTTCGTTTACGGCAATACGATACAACCAAGATGAAAAAGGAAAGCCTCTGTACTCATACTTACCAATATTCTCTAGCGCCTTAATAAATACTTGAGAAGTTAAATCACCTGACAATTCTTTATCAGAAACTCGTTTAAGAATAAACAAAAATATTTGCTTGAAATACTTATCATAGATATAACCAAAGGCATCAAGATCCTTTTTGGCAAGCTCTATAACTTTTAATTCCCTATCTAATTCTGCTTTATCCAATCGGCACTTTACAATGGAATGCAAGATACTAAAAAGGGAACAGGTCTTATCTTTTAGTTTTAGCTAATCCCAGGTCTTACCTAAGAAGAATGCCATATCGAGTGAAATTCTACAGAATTTTATATCGAGAATGCTGCTTTAACTCTAATCGTTGATTCTCGATACGATTTCCTGCTAAAATCACTCGAATTGCCAATGATTATTAAGCATGCATTGCAGATTTGAAGAATTTCGTATTTTTATAAACTTATAATGATAACTAAAAATTTACTTTTCACAGCTTGTTTAGGCTTGATAACAACCATGTTGTTTGCACATGGAGATAATTCATACCAGTTTAAAGAAAACAAAGGCCAGTGGAACAAACAAGTGCGGTATAAAACCGCGCTACCCAACGGGTTTTTATACCTAGAAAACCAAGGATTTACCTATGATTTTCAAAATACTGAAAAGCTTTTTAAGTTAAGGGCATTACACGCAGATCCAACACTTCAAATTGATTCTACTAATTTTGATCTTAACGGGCACGTTGTTAAGGTGCATTTTAACGGGAGTAATAAACACCCTTCTTTTCTAAATGAACACTCTAGTTCAAATTATTACAATTATATCAAAGGCCGTGATGCTAAAAAATGGGCTTCTAATGTTCATAGTTTTGAGAAAATAACCTACCAAAATTTATACGACAATATTGATTTGCAATTATACACCTCATCATTCAATTTGAAATATGATGTTGTTGTTCATCCCGGAGGGAACCCAAATGAAATCGAAATTGAATACGCTGGTGCGGATAATATAAAACTAGAAAATGGCAAGTTAATTGTCTCCACTTCGGTAGGCTCTTTAATCGAACAACAACCCTATGCTTACCAGATAATCGATGGCAAAAAAGCTGAAGTCGATTGCGAATTCAAACTAAAAAACAACAAATTAACATTCTTTTTTCCAAATGGTTATGACAATTTACATCAATTAATTATTGACCCCATTCTGATCTTTGCAAGTTACTCGGGGTCAACTGCTGACAACTTCGGAATGACGGCAACTTATGATAGCCACGGAAATCTATTATCTGGCGGTACTGTTTTCGACCAAGGCTACCCAACTTCAGCCGGTGCATATGATGTTACTTCGAATCCAAATGGAACAACGTATGGAATAACTGACATTGTAATTACGAAATATGATTCAACAGGCGCCACACTTATTTACTCGACCTACATTGGTGGAGGAACAACAGCTGATGGAACCGAAACTGTCCATAGCCTGATTGTTAACGACAATGATGAATTATATTTATTTGGTGTTACAAGCTCGAATGACTTTCCGATGCTTGGCAATTCTTATGACAATTCTTTTGGAGGAGGACCAGCAGCTCAGTTTACGTTCAACGGAACAGTTTTTAATGCCGGAACTGATATTTATGTAGCGAAGTTAAGTGAAGACGGCACAGCTCTACTTGGCGCCACCTATATGGGGGGGTCTGCCAATGATGGAATTAACTATGCTGTAAGTGGCGGAACATACAATGCTGTTGCTCTTTACGATTCCCTAACCCATAATTATGGAGACCAGTTTAGAGGTGAAATTATGCTTGACGCCCAAAGTAATGTTTATATAGCATCTGTAACTCGGTCGGCTGATTTTCCTATTGTGGGCGGCTTTCAACCCACTTATCAGGGCAACCAAGACGGTGTAATATTTAAGCTTTCTAGCGACCTTGCTTCGTTAACATGGAGCTCTTATCTTGGCGGAAGCGATAAAGATGCTGGCTACTCAGTAAAAGTGGACACCTCAAATAATGTTTATGTTGCTGGAGGTACTGTTTCAACAGATTTCCCTACCACTACTGGGGTAATTTCTGAAAACTATAATGGCGGTAAAGTTGACGGGTTTATTGCAAAAATTGACAATACCGGTGGCTCGATCGTTAGTGCTACGTACTACGGAACTGGGGATTACGACCAAACTTACTTTCTAGAGCTAGACCGATTTCAAGACATCTACGTAATTGGGCAAACGGCTGATTCCATGCCTATTGTAAATGTAAACTATTACAATGCTAATGGAGGTCAATTCGTTTCAAAACTGAATAATGATTTAGACTCTATTATATACTCTACAGCTTTCGGAGATGGAACAGATATCAATATTTCACCGTCAGCTTTTCTAGTTGATCATTGTCAAAATGTATATGTTTCTGGATGGGGGGCAAACATCTTACAAGGCACACCTATGAGTGGTATGCCTATTACAAGTGATGCGTTGTTTCCAAATGCGCCTGATGGTTTTGATTTTTACCTAATTGTATTCAAAAGAGATATTGACACCTTGCTATATGCCACCTATTTCGGTGGCGGGACTAGTCAAGAACATGTTGATGGTGGCACTAGTCGGTTTGATAAGAACGGCGTTATTTACCAATCCGTTTGCGCTGGATGTGGTGGAAATGATGATTTCCCTACCACGACAAACGCATGGTCTAATAACAATTTAAGTAGCAATTGCAACAATGGTGTATTCAAAATGGATTTTCAAATATTACCAAATGCTGAATTTACTACAGCTGATGTGGAAGGATGCGCGCCCTACACCGTAAATTTCGTTAATTCTAGCTCTGCGTCAGAAAGCTATTTATGGGATTTTGGCAATGGCGATACTACTTCTCAAATATTTAGCCCAGTACGAATTTACTCCAATCCCGGTAATTATTTAGTTAAGCTCTCAGTAACTGATTCTATATGTCAACTCACTGATACTGCATACCTCACCATAGTTGTTCACCCTGTTCCGTTTGCTGAAGCAGGTAGCGACACTCTTATTTGCGAAGGCGATATTGCTATACTTGGAGGAGCACCTACTGGACCATCTAATACAGCTTTCAATTGGGACAACTCGTTTACAGTGAATAATCAGAATGCAGCAAATCCTGCAGCTACACCAACAGTAAATACTCTTTACACAGTCATTGTAACAGATACAAATGGATGTATGGCATTAGACTCAATTTTGGTTAGCCTAAATTCAGTTGGAGTAATGATTACTGATTCAACAGCAACGCTTTGCGATTCTTGCATCGGAACAGCTACTGCAACCCCTCTGGGCGGGATGAGCCCATACACGTATATGTGGAGCGACCCCCTCTCTCAAACAGCTGCAATAGCAACTAATTTATGTAGTGGTAATTATTCTGTAATAATAACTGATTCAATAGGTTGCGTAAATCTAACTACAGTATTAATAGAAGATACTTCCAATATCATTTTATCACTAGCAAATAGCACAATCCCAACCTGTATTGATAGCTGTAATGCACTCGCCTCTACTCTTGGTAATGGAGGCACTAGCCCGTATTCTTACCTTTGGAATGATCCTCAAAATCAAACTTCGGCAACGGCTATAAATCTATGTGTTGGGGTTTACGATGCAACCATTACCGACTATTACGGATGTAACGCTTTTACATCCGTCACCATTACTAACCCAGATTCTCTTTCTTCTATTTCTAGTTTTCAAGTCAATAACCCATGTTACAATGATTGTTTAGGTGCTGCAACTGTTGATGTAACTGGTGGCTCTAGCCCTTATACCTATTTATGGAATGATGTCGCTAATCAGACCTCACCAACTGCATCAGGTTTGTGTGTGGGCATATATATAATCACATCAACCGACACTCAAGGATGCATGACACAAACGACTGTCATAATAAGTGAGCCAGACGAACTAGTCTCTTCATCTAGTTCATATGCCCCATCTTGCTCAGAGATATGCAATGGAAATGCTTCATTAAGTGTCATTGGCGGCACTAGCCCTTATAGCTATCTTTGGCAAACAGGAGAAGTTATTCACTCGCTTACCGGGCTTTGTCCGGGCACATACAACGTCTCAATTTCTGACCTAAATGGCTGTATAACAACGGAAACAGTTACAGTAAATCCTTCGAGTTTCTCCTTCGGAAATATATTCATTACTGCCGACAGCGACAGCATATTGCTTAGCACGTCCACAGTTCTGCATGCTAATCCCGATGGAAATTACAATTACAATTGGGTTCCCGGAGAATCGTTAAGCGACAATGGCGCTAATCCAACTGTATCTCCCCTAGAAACACAAGAATACACGTTAACGATTTCAGATTCAACTGGTTTTTGTGTCTTCGATACCTCAATCATAATTACTGTTTACGAAGTCATATGCGAAAACCCTTATGTATTTATCCCAAGAGCTTTCACACCAAATGGTGACGGAGAAAACGACATCCTTCATGTTCGGGGTAAAACAATCAAAGAGTTGAACCTTGAAATTTTCGACCGCTGGGGAGAAAAAGTATTCGAAACAACGGACCAAAAAGTTGGATGGGATGCAACCTACAAAGGCATGGACGTTGACCCTGCCGTTTATGTTTACTACCTAACGGTTATCTGTATTGACGAACAAGAGTATTTTGAGAAAGGGAACATTACCGTAATTAGATAAGTGAAAAGAGAAAAGAGAAAAGAGAAAAGAATCAAACCTGTTAGTATCGCCAATTCTATCGGTTTATTTCTATTGATTATTTCAACTTTCAACTTTCATCTTTCGTCTTCGAGTCAAGACCTGCACTTGTCTCAATTCAATTCTTCACCAATGAACTTGAACCCGGGATTAGTAGGCGCATTCAATGGGCAATTTAGATTTATTGGCAATCAAAGACAGCAATGGGTATCTATCTCACCGGATGCAGTGCCTTACCAAACAATTGGAATCTCGACTGACGCAAATAACTTTATTAAGTCAGGAATTGGCGCGGGCTTGTCAGTTTATAACGACCGAGATGGCTGGTCTAAACTAAATACGCTTCAAGTAAATTTAGCTTGTTCTTATCGCCTACAAATCAACTCAGATTCCACCCTATTTATTACACCAGGAATGCAAGTTGGAGTAACTCAACAAAGTATAAATTATGACGATTTATCATTCGACAATCAATACAACGGGGTATACTATGATGCAGAATTAGATTTCGGAGAAAACTTTACTGAAACAAGTCATCTTTATGCAAATATTAACGCAGGTATCGCTTTCACTTATAAGTTTAGCGACAGCAAAACTATCGATGGAGGTATTAGCCTATACAACATTACTAAACCAAAACAATCATTTCAGGGCGACAACAACATTCGGTTAGATAGGCGATTCAACTTTCATGCAAGAGCAACAATTAACCTTTCTGAGAAGTTCGACCTAATTCCAAGTTATTTGTTTATGTCGCAAGGGAAATTCAAAGAATTTGACGTTGGCGCTTCGCTGAGATACATTATGACAAAAAACCAATTCAACTATCAAGCTATTTACTTTGGTTTATGGGGCAGAACGCAAGATGCAGGGTTCTTTTCAGCTGGCATGGATTACAACGCATGGCATTTAGGAGTAAGCTATGACATCAACTTATCTAACTTACGGCCTGCAAGCAGTGGACGTGGCGGCTTAGAAATAGCTGTTATTTACATTATACAGCCCAAGCCGCCTAAAAGAATAAAATACAAACAGTGCCCGAATTATATTTAGGAGCTAGATTAAAGTGAAAAGTAAACAAGAAATAATAACAAGTGTCAAAACCTCATTCAACCGAGATAAAAAACGCGCTACTTGCAAGGTGAAACCTTTAACCGTACTATTTCTTTTATCTTTCGTCATTTATCTTCCTACTGCCCGGGCGCAGTCACCTAAACAATTATCAAAGTATGCTGAACAAGCTCTTGAAGAGCAAGATTATTATGGCGCTTCGATCTATTTCAAAAAATCGCTGAGACTTGATTCTACAGATACAGCAACACGCTTTAAATATGGAGAAGCCCTGAGATTATCGAACAATTATATCGAGGCAGAAAAGCAATACCAGCAAGTTCATAATTCTACCGAAACTGAAAAATATCCAGAAAGCCTGTTTTGGCTGGCATCTATGCAAAAAAATAATGGTCATTATCATGATGCAAGACATAATTTTCAGAAGTTTTATAAATCATACCCTAATAAATCTAGCTATTTCAGTAAGAAAGCAAAAAACGAAGTAAAAGCATGTGCGTTTGCCCAAAAACTAATTTTAGATACTGCAGATGTTCTTCTAAATAACGCTGGACAAAATTTAAACTCATCAGGAAGTGATTTCAATGCAATTCAAGTCAACGACTCTTCCATTTTAATATCATCGCTTAAAAGCGCTAAAATTGAAGATAACCTTTCTATCGAAGATGACGAATACTACATTCATCTTTTTCAAAGCAATCGTGAGGGAAATTCTTGGAGCGCTCCTACCTTGCTCGATACAGTGATTAACAAACCTAGCAAGCACACAGCCAATGGTAGCTTTACGCCTGACGGAAACACTTTTTACTTTTCTGTTTGTGATGACGAATTCAATTGTAAAATTTACTCTTCTGAAAAGTTAAAAGGCAAGTGGACGACTGCTAAAGAACTTGGGCCTGAAATAAACCTAATTGGCTCAAATAATACACAGCCCTTCTTCGCTCAAATCAAAAACAAAGAAATACTATATTTCGTTTCTAATCGAGATAGAGGCAAAGGCGGACTAGACCTTTGGTATGCAGAACTTAACGGCAAGCGCATCAAAGTAAAAAACCTAGGTAAAAATGTAAATTCTGTGGATGATGAAATATCTCCTTACTATGATACTGAAGAAAACATGTTATACTTTAGTTCTACTTGGCATTACGGCTTAGGAGGAATGGATGTTTTTAAAGCAGAGGGTGCGTACAAACCAAAAAAGCCACACAACATTGGACTGCCTTACAACTCATCAGCGAATGACATGTATTACAGCTATAATCGCACTGCAAATAAAGGCCTTCTAACATCTAATCGGGTCGGGTCATTCTCCGATAAGTCTGCAACATGCTGTAACGACATCTACGAATTCAAATTCCCCATGGATGAAATACTTGCTGCAACTCCCAAACGTGAATATGAAACACTCGAGGAGTTAAATAAATACCTACCCGTTACTCTTTACTTTCATAACGATGAGCCTAACCCAAAAACGAGAAATACCACTACCGATTTAAATTACATGACCACCTATAACGCATATTCAGAATTGACACCAAAGTACAAAATGGAATATGCTGAAGGACTAAAAGGAATAGACTCAACAAAAGCAATTGAAGACATCGATAATTTCTTTTTAGATTATGTAGATGAAGGGGTGGAAGACTTAGAATTATTTTCGGAACTACTACTCGAAGAATTACAAAAAGGGCAGCACATAGAGTTAACCATCAGGGGTCATGCAAGCCCATTAGCTAAGACCGACTACAATGTAAAGCTAACCTTAAGAAGAGTTTCAAGTTTAATTAATTATTTGTCTGAATATCAAGATGGTATATATCTTCCATATATCAAACATTTATCGCCAGATGCTGGCAAATTAGATTTTATTAAAATCCCTTTTGGTGAATATAAAGCTGCTGATATCGTAAGTGATAATTTTCACGACCAACGTAATTCTGTATATTCAAGAAATGCTGCCCTGGAAAGAAAAATTGAAATAATTTCGGTTCACCAATCCGGTATAGATTCTGTTGAAAATCCGAAAGTAAAATTCGATTCTGAAGTGTTTGACTTTGGCAAAATTAAAGAAAGAGAAAAAGTGACACACACATTTAAGCTGAAAAACATTGGAAACGCTGACTTAATTATTTCTCATGCTGAAACTTTTTGCGGATGTACTAGAATAAAAGCACCTTTCACTCCTATTCCCCCAAATGAAACAGCAGAAATTGAAGTTGAATTTGATGCTGCTGGTAAAAAAGGGATGCAGCACGAATCAATCGAATTACTTCTTAATACGAAAGACGGTAAAAAGGTAATTTCAATTACCGCTGAGGTGAAATAAGATTTCAAACCTAACATCATATTTATTAATTTTACTTTAAATTAATTTATCATGAGTAAAAATAATAGCCGAAGAAACTTTATTCAAAAAGTTGCAGCAG
>Ga0209335_10003174_pt1 | contig 16649 bp, 21 predicted proteins | sample COG_09_FD_184753 | JGI IMG/M metagenome (GOLD analysis project Ga0209335, IMG submission 184753) | Pelagic Microbial community sample from North Sea - COGITO 998_met_09 (SPAdes) (version 2) | ecosystem: Environmental > Aquatic > Marine > Neritic zone/Coastal water | place: Helgoland, sampling...
ATTGAAAATAAAGAATGGATTAAAAATTATATTTTTTGGGAGCTAGGACTTCTTAAAATACTTGGTTATGATCTAGAATTAAATACTCTAGTAAATAAAAAAACTATTAATAATAAAATTATGTATATCGCTGAGTCAACCTCTGAAAAAAAAGTAGTACCAAATTTTTTAATTGATAAAAATGAGTCTGTTGAAGATTTGAAGACCCTACTAAATGGACTAAAACTTGTAGGCGATTATATGGATAAAACAATATTAAAACCTAATAATATAAATTTTCCAAATAGTAGAAATCAATTTGTAAACTCTCTAAAATAATTAAAGTAAAATTTTATTCAATCTGTCTGCATAATAACTTACTATTGCATTTGCTCCGGCTCTTTTAAAAGCCATTAAACTTTCAAGTATAGCATCATTGTTTATAATGTTTTTATTTATTGCACTTGAGAGCAAACTATATTCACCTGAAACTTGATATGCTAAAACAGGTATTTTGAATTTATCTTTAACGGATTTAATAATATCTAAATAAGGCATGCCTGGTTTGACCATCACCATATCAGCACCTTCTTTAATATCTAATGCAATTTCTCTTATAGCTTCATCACTATTGCTAAAATCCATTTGGTAAGTTTTTTTATCACCATTTAATGATTTTTTTGATCCAACAGCATCTCTAAAAGGTCCATAAAAACTTGATGCATATTTAGCAGCATAAGAAAGAATTTGAATATCTTTAAAATTAGATTTATCTAAAGCTTTTCTAATTTTTCCAATTCTTCCATCCATCATGTCTGACGGTGCTAGCACATCACAACCCATTTCTGCTTGAAGCAATGATTGTTTAATTAAAACTTTAATTGTTTCATCATTAAGAATTTGATTTGAATTTATTAACCCATCATGTCCATGAGATGTATAAGGATCTAAAGCGACGTCACACATAATACCTATTTGATTTTTATATTTTTTTTTTATCTCTACTATAGCTCTGCACACTAAGTTGTTTTCATTAAGCGATTCTGACCCAATGTTATTTTTTAAAATATTCTTAGTTTTTGGAAATAGTGCAACCATAGGTAAGCCAATATTAATAGCTTTATCTATTATTTGGGCCAGTCTGTTAACAGTGTATCTATATACACCTGGCATTGAAGGTATACTCTCTCTTTTATTTGACCCATCAATTAAAAAAATAGGTAAAATAAAATCATTAGGACTCAAGGAATTTTCTTGAATTAATTTTCTAGTCCATGCCTGTTTTCTATTTCGTCTTAATCTTAAATTTGGATATTTTCCTGTAATCATGTTTTAATTTTCTTTTAAAATGCGACAAATGTAATATACAAATATAACTTAAAAAAGGTATTAAACAATTGTTAAGGTTAAAAAAAATATAAATATAATGACGCTAAATTTTAAAGATTTTCAAAAACAAGACATTAAATTTGATATTAATGAATTACAAAAAGCGTATAGTGAAATTTTAAAGATTAAAAACTTTGATGGACCAGAAGGTATTACTAATTTTGGTGCTATTTCTTTAACTCAAATACCAGGTGATCCTGAATCAATAAAAGGACATAAAGCAAGAGGTGTTTTTTGGACCAAACCAAACTCAACTGGAAAAGAAGTTCTTAGAGACGAAACCATAGATGAAGAAGCTTATTCTGAATTTATCGAAGATTATAAGGACACTTATTTTAAAAAAGTATTCGATGTTCTTTCCTCTAAATATAAATTAGGAAGAGTTAGAATTTTATTAAAACAACCAAGATCGACATTAAGCTGGCATAGAGATCCAGAACCTAGATTGCATATTCCAATAATTACAAACCCTGGATGTCAAATGGTTATTGATCATGTTTCAATGCACTTACCAGCTGATGGATCTGTATGGATTACTAATAATACTAAATATCATAATGCGTTTAATGGTGGTGAAGAAAATAGAATTCACTTAGTAGCTTGCGTGTTAGATCATAAATTTAATTAATTTGAAAAAAATATTTATTTCATCTGATCATGCAGGCTTTAAATTAAAAGAGGAAATCAAGTCTCACTTATCAAAAAAAAAATTATCTTTTCAAGATATGGGACCACATAGTGATGGCAGAGTTGATTATCCTGATTTTGCCCATAAAGTAGCTCGAAAAATCAAAAACAACAAAAACAATATTGGTATTTTAGTTTGTGGTTCGGGCATGGGGATGAATATTACAGCAAATAGACATAAAAATATTAGAGCTGCACAATGTTTTAATTTAAAATCAACAAAATTATCAAGATTGCATAATGATGCAAATATCATTACATTAGGGTCTAGATTGTTGACTAAAAAAACTGCTTTAAGTTGTGTGAGAGTTTTTTTAAATACTAAATTTGAAGGCGGAAGACATTTAAAAAGAATAAAAAAAATATAAATATGTCCAGCGAGAAAAATTATTTAAATGACAGCTATAAAAGTTTTTTCGAAGATAGTCTGTCTTTGAAAGATCCTGAACTTTATAAGGCGATCAAAGATGAATTAATTAGACAGCAACAACATATAGAATTAATTGCTTCAGAAAATATAGTTTCTCAAGGAGTTTTAGAAGCGCAGGGTTCAGTTTTAACAAATAAGTATGCAGAAGGTTACCCAGGTAAAAGATATTATAATGGTTGTGAACATGTTGATGTTGCAGAAAATTTAGCCATTGAAAGATTGAAAAAATTGTTTAATTGCAAATTTGCAAATGTTCAACCTCATTCTGGTGCTCAAGCAAATGGAGCGGTATTTTTGGCGTTACTAAATCCAGGTGACACTTTTATGGGAATGAGTTTAAATTCTGGTGGTCACATTACACATGGATTAAAAATTTCAATGTCAGGAAAATGGTTTAAGGCTATAGGCTACGATGTTGATAAAGACTCTGAACTTATTGATTACGATAATGTTGAAAAACTTGCTTTAGAACATAAACCTAAATTAATCATAGCTGGTGGAAGTGCTTACTCTAGAGTTATTGACTTTAAAAAATTTAGAGAAATTGCAGATAAAGTAGGTGCATATTTAATGGTTGATATGGCACATTTTTCAGGTTTAGTTGCTGGTAAAGGATATCCAAACCCATGTGATCATGCTCATGTAGTTACATCAACTACACATAAAGTTTTTAGAAGTGCAAGAGGGGGAATTATTCTGACTAACGACGAAGCGCTTTCTAAAAAATTCAACACAGCAGTATTTCCAGGTTATCAAGGTGGACCTTTAATGCATATAATAGCTGCTAAAGCTGCAGGATTTTTAGAAGCTCTACAACCAGAATTTAAAGATTATATCAAATCGGTTTTAGCCAATGCAAAGATATTAGCAGAAACTCTAAAAAACAATGGATTTAAAATTTATTCAGATGGAACTGATACACATTTAATGTTGGTAGATCTAAGACCTTATAATGTAAAAGGAAACTTAGCAGCAGAAAGTTTATCTAGAGCAAATATAACGTGTAATAAAAATGGAATTCCTTTTGATACAGAAAAACCAATGATTACATCTGGGATAAGATTGGGCACTCAAGCAGCAACAACTAGAGGTTTTGGTTTAAATGAATTTAAAACTGTAGGTGAATTAATTACTAAAACTTTAAAAGGCTTGTCCGAAAATCCAAGTGATAACACTAAAATTGAAAAAGAAGTTAAAGAAGAAGTAATTTCTTTAACTTCATCATTTCCAATTTACAAAAATTTATAATTAATGATTTGTTCAATTTGTAAAAAGGGCGAAACATCAGTTGTTGACTCTCGTCCAACTGAAGATGGAACTGCAATCAGAAGAAGAAGATTATGTGTATGTGGGGCAAGATTCACAACATTTGAACGAGTTCAATATAGAGAAATTATGGTTGTCAAAAAAAATGGAAGAAAGTCATCATTTGACCGTGATAAATTAGCAAAATCTATTTTTATAGCTTTAAAAAAAAGACCATTAGATACAGAAACTACTGAAAAATTTATTAGTAAAATTTCAAGATCATTAGAAGAGTTGGGTCAAAGTGAAATTTCATCAAATACAATTGGAACAATGGTTATGGATGGTTTGAAAGAACTTGATCCAGTCGCATATGTTAGATTTGCATCTGTGTATAGAAATTTTAAAGAAGAAAAAGACTTTGTTCAATTTGTTGACAAGTTAGATGTCTACAAAAAAAGATAAATTCTCTATAAATGATAAACTATATATGGAGCTTGCTCTTGATTTAGCAAATGCTCGAAAAGGTCTTACTGGCACCAACCCTTCAGTCGGATGTGTAATAGTTAAAAATGACCAAATAATTTCAATTGGACAAACATCTTTTAAAGGTAGACCTCATGCTGAATTTAATGCAATAAAAAATTGTTATGAAGATTTAAAAGGTTCAAAAATGTACGTATCTCTTGAGCCTTGTTGTCATCACGGTTTATCAGCACCCTGTACTTCAGCCATTATAAATTCCAAGATAAGCGAGGTTATTTATTCAATTAAAGATATTGATAAAAGAGTACGCGGAAAAACAAAAAGCATATTAAGTAAAAAAAATATTATAGTTAAAACGGGTCTTTTAAGTAACAAAATTAGTAAATTTTATGAAACTTATTTTTATAATAGAAAAAATCAACTTCCTTTTGTAACAGGTAAAATAGCAATTTCTAAAAATGATTTAATTTATAGTAAAGGAAATAAAAGAATAACAAATACTACATCAGATAAATTAACTCATTATTTAAGGTATAAAAATGACTCAATAATGATTTCTTATAAAACACTAAATAAAGATAATCCAAGACTTGATTGTAGATTAAGAAAATTAAAAAAATTTTCTCCAAAAAGAATTATTTTAGATAATAAATTAAATTTAAGCTTAAAAAGCTATATTTCCAAAACTGCTAATAGAAAAAACACAATTATATTTTATAATGAAGCTGAAAATTCAAAAGTAAATATTTTCAAAAAAAATTTTACAATAATAAAGTCAAAAATTAACAAAAATAAGAAATTTGATATTATGATTATAATGAAAAAACTTTATAAAATGGGCTGTAGAAATATTTTAGTTGAAGGAGGTAATATTTTAACTTCAGATTTTCTTAAAAAAAGATTTTTTAATCAATTTTATTTATTTAGAAGTCCAAAAAAAATATCTATATTAAATGAATTTAAAAAATTTGAAGGTTTAAATGTTCTTAACAAAAAATATAAAAATAAACACAAGCTAAAATCAAATTTTGGTAAAGATAATGTTATGTTATATATAAAGTAAAATGTTTAATGGAATAATTTATAATCAAGGAAAAATAATAAAAATTATAAAAAGACCTAGAGGTATTGATATTTTTGTTAAAAGTAACTTTAATTTAAGTGCTAAAGATATAGGACTTTCTGTAGCTTGCGACGGAGTGTGTTTAACTTTAGTTTCATATAAATCAAAAATAATGGAATTTTATCTTTCAAAAGAAACAATCATCAGATCAAAATTTAGATTTTTAAAGATTAATGATATTATAAATCTTGAATTACCATTAATGTTCGGTTCAAAAATTTCAGGGCATATTTGTCAAGGTCATGTAGATACAGTTGGTAAAACATTATCTGTTAAAAAAGTTGATAAATCTTATATTTTTGAGTTCCAAGTTCCTTCTATTGAAAGAAAAAATTTAATAGAAAAAGCGTCTATATCTGTGAACGGAATATCCCTTACTATTTCTAAAGTTCTAAAAAAAAGTTTTCAAGTTTGGGTAATACCCCACACTTTTAAAGAAACAAATTTATCCGATATAAAAAAAAATAGTTTAGTTAATATAGAGATAGATATCCTGTCTAAATACGTTAGAAATTATTTTAATGAAAAAAAATAATTTTGTTACAATTGAAAAAATCATTAATATTGCCAAAAAAGGTGAAATGTTTATTCTTGTTGATGATGAGAAAAGAGAAAATGAAGGAGACTTAATTATTTCTACCTCAGACACTACAGCTAAAAATATAAATTTTATGGCAAAATATGGGCGTGGCTTAATTTGTTTAGCTTTAGATACCATCCAGGCTAAAAGATTAAATTTAAGTTTAATGTCTCCTGTAAATCAATCAAGAAATAAAACTGCTTTTACAATTTCTATTGAAGCAAAAAAAGGAATTACTACTGGAATTTCAGCAAAAGATAGAGCAAAAACAATTAAGATTGCATCTAAAAAAAATGTAAAAAAAAATGAAATTGTTTCACCAGGACATGTATTTCCAATAATTGCAAAAGATGGAGGAGTGCTCGTTAGAGCTGGACACACAGAAGCATCAGTAGATATATCTAAATTAGCAAAAAAAAATAATTCAGCAGTTATATGTGAGATTATGAATGAAGACGGAACAATGGCAAAAGGTCAAAATTTATTTGATTTTGCAAAAAAACATAATCTTAAAATTGGTAAAATTGAAGACCTTATAGCGTACAGATTAAAAAAAGAAAAATTAATTAGATTAAAAAAACAAAGTAATATCGATTTTAAAAATCAAAAATACAAAATTAGAATTTATGAAAATTTACTTGATGGTTCAGAACATTTTGCATTAATTAAAGGTAACATTAAAAAAGGAATTACACCAAGAGTAAGAGTAATTTCATCAAATGTAGTTCAAAATTATTTAATTAAACAACAATTGCCGAATTCATTTAACAAAACTCTTAACTATTTTAAAAAATTTAATAATTGCGTTCTTGTATTTATTAAAGATACTAATCTCAGATCAGTAACACAAACATTAAAAGACTATAAAAATCCAGAATTTTATAAAAAAGGCAAAGATAAATTAATTAGAAATTATGGCATAGGTGCACAAATTATAAAAGATTTAAAGATCAAAAATATGACTTTAATAACAAGGTCTCCTAAAAAAGTTATTGGTTTAGATGGATATGGTATAAAGATTACTAAACAAGAAATTATTTAATGAAAAAAAAATATTTAATAGTTATTGCAGATTATTACGAGAATATCTCAAGAGGTCTTCTTAATAGTGCTTTAAAAGAAATTCCAAAATTTAACAATATAAAGATTATCAGAGTCCCTGGTGTATTTGAAATCCCAATTACGATTTCAAAAAATATTAAAAAATTTGATGCATTTCTAGCTCTTGGTTGTGTTATAAAAGGAGAAACACCTCACTTTGATTTTATTTCCCAAGCAACTACTAACGCTATTATGGATTTATCAGTAAAAAATAAAAAACCAATTGGGAACGGTGTATTAACTTGCAACAATAAAAATCAAGCCATAGCAAGAAAACACAAAGGTTCAGAAGCTGCAAAAGCTATAATATCTGTTTTATCACAAAAATGAAAACTTATTATAACCCCAAAAATAATCCAAGAGTTATAGTTATACAAAAACTATATGGAAAATTTTTTAATGAAGATGATAATGTTGAATTTCCAAAACATAGATTTAAAAAATTTATTAAAGATATTGTTTTAGGCACTATAGAGCGTAATGATTTAATACTAGATGAATTAAACAATAAACTTGGTGATGAATTTGTATTAAATAATCTTGATAAAATTTTTCAAACAATTTTAAAAGCAGCAACTTATGAATTTTTATACAAGCCTAACACTTCTATTAATATTATAATTAAAGAATATTTGAACTCTTCAAATTTCTTTTTAGACGATACCCAAACAAAGTATTTGAATGCTTTACTTGATAATGTTGGAAAAAAATTAAGAATTTCTAATGCATGAATTTGAATTAATAAAAAAATTTTTTTCAAAATTATCAAAGTTAAATAAATCATCATTGCACCTCAATGATGATGTGTTTTTTCATAAAAATAAAAATTTAGTAATCTCAATTGATACTTATAATCTAGGTACTCATTTTTTAGATTTTAAAAAACCTGATTTTGTTATTAAAAAAATTTTGAGGTCATCAATTTCAGATATAATATGTAAGGGTGTTCAGCCAAAATTTTATTTTGTTTCAGGATCAGGAAATAAAAAAACTTTTTCACAAAACAATATGCTGAAAATCTCTAGATCACTAGCTGTAGAGCAAAAAAAGTATGGAATTTTATTATGTGGTGGTGATACTACTTTCTCTAATAACTTAAGTTTTTCAGTCACATCAGTTGGTTTTTCCAAGAATATTGTCTATAGAAACAAAGCCAAATACAATGATGACATCTATGTGACAGGTAATTTAGGTGACAGTTATGTTGGACTCCAGTTTTTAAAAAAAAAAATTACTAGTAAAAATAAAATTAAAGAGTATTTTATTTCTAAGTATTATAAGCCAGATATTCAAATAAATTTAGCCAATAAATTACTTAATTTTGCTAATACATCTATAGACATTTCTGATGGTCTTATTGATGATTTAGAGAAAATGATTAATAAGCAGAATTTTTCCTATACCCTAAATTTACGTAATGTTCCAATTTCAAAAAATTTAAATAAATTGATTAAAAATAAAAACTTAGTGAGATCTAATTTAATTTCCAATGGAGATGATTACCAGGTATTATTTACTGCCAGTCCACTTAAATCAAGAATCATCCTAAATACATCCAAAAATCTGGGCATTAAGATTACTAAGATTGGTAAAATTATCCGTGGAACAAAAAAGTCAGTCATATATGACCTAAAAGGTAAGCAAATAGAACTTAAAAACAAAGGTCACACCCATCAATTTTAAAAGTTAATTATTGTCTTTTTTAGCTTTTTTTGTATTGTCCGGGTTTAAAATTTAATAACTAATAATCTTAAGGTTTATATGAACACATCAATAGAAATAATTTTGTTATATACAATAGCTGCTGGTTTTTTATCAATTGTTTATGGATATTTTACTGGAAGAAATATTTTAGATCAAAGTACTGGTAATGCAAAAATGCAAGATATTGCATCAGCAATTCAAATTGGCGCAAAGGCATATTTAGCTAGACAATACAAAACTATTGCAATTGTTGGTATTGTGGTTTTGGTTATCGTCAGCATAGCATTTAGTCCACTTGTTGGTCTTGGTTATTTGATTGGTGCTTCATTATCTGGTATTGCTGGTTATGTAGGAATGTTGGTCTCTGTAGAAGCTAATGTTAGAACCGCAGAAGCATCTAGAAAAGGTTTGGCTCAAGGTCTTTCTGTTGCATTTAAATCTGGTGCTGTAACTGGTATGTTGGTCGCTGGATTAGCGTTATTATCAATAGCTGTTTATTATTTCTTGTTATTAAAATTTAATATTGATGAAAGAGAAATTGTAAATGCTCTTGTTGCATTGGGTTTTGGAGCATCTTTAATATCTATTTTTGCAAGATTAGGTGGTGGAATTTTTACTAAAGGTGCAGATGTTGGTGCTGACCTAGTGGGTAAAGTTGAGGCTGGTATACCAGAAGATGACCCTAGAAATCCAGCGGTAATTGCTGATAATGTAGGAGATAATGTAGGAGATTGCGCTGGTATGGCTGCAGATTTATTTGAGACATATGCTGTTACTATTGTTGCAACAATGGTTTTATCTTCAATTTTCTTCCAAGGTGATATGAATATGATGATTTATCCACTCACAATTGGTGGTGCATGCATTATAACATCAATTTTAGGAACTTTTTTTGTAAAACTTGGAAAAAGTAAAAATGTTATGAACGCTCTATATAAAGGGTTTGTAGTTTCTGCTCTATCTTCAATAGCAATTTTATACCCAGTTACAGATTATGTTATCGGTTTATCTACTGAGTATTCAGTAAATAATAAAACTTTTAATGGCATGAGCTTATACTATTGTGGAATAATTGGTTTAATCATAACAGGGTTATTAATTTGGATTACTGAGTATTACACTGGAACAAATTATAGACCAGTTAAATCTGTTGCTGCAGCATCAACTACAGGTCATGGTACTAATGTTATTCAAGGTTTAGCAATATCAATGGAAGCTACAGCAGTGCCGGCACTAATTATTGTAGCGGGAATTTTAACAACAAACTCTATTGCAGGTCTTTATGGCATCGCTATTGCAGTTACTACAATGTTAGCCTTAGCGGGTATGGTTGTAGCTTTAGATGCTTATGGACCAGTTACTGATAATGCTGGTGGTATAGCAGAAATGTCTAATTTAGATAAAAAAGTTAGAAAAACTACGGATACCTTGGATGCGGTAGGTAATACTACTAAAGCAGTTACTAAAGGTTATGCAATAGGTTCAGCTGGTTTAGGAGCGCTTGTATTATTTGCTGCTTATGTCGAAGATATTAAACATTTTTCAAATGTTGCTGGCTCTAAATTAGAAGGAATAGTTGTTACATTTGATCTATCTAATCCTTATGTAGTCGTAGGACTATTAATTGGAGGAATGCTTCCATACTTATTTGGCTCTATGGGAATGCAAGCAGTTGGAAGAGCAGGTGGTGCTGTTGTTGTTGAAGTTCGAAGACAATTTAAAAAATATCCTGGTATTATGAAAAGAAAACAAAAACCTGATTATGCTAAGTTAGTAGATCTTTTGACGGTCGCAGCTATTAAGGAGATGATAATTCCTTCACTGTTGCCAGTATTATCTCCTATTGTTCTTTACTTTATAATTTTTGCAATAGGGGGACAAGTTGCTGCTTTAGCAGCTGTAGGAGCAATGTTACTTGGTGTCATTATTACAGGCTTATTTGTTGCAGTTTCAATGACGGCTGGTGGTGGAGCTTGGGATAACGCTAAAAAGTATATAGAAGATGGAAACTTCGGTGGAAAAGGTTCGGAAGCACATAAAGCTGCTGTAACTGGAGATACCGTAGGTGATCCGTATAAAGATACCGCTGGACCGGCTGTTAATCCAATGATTAAGATTACAAATATAGTGGCTTTATTACTTTTAGCTGTAATTGCAGGATAAATCTTTAACTAATTTTTGATCCTCTTTTTACCAAGAGGATCATCTATTTTTTGTCTAACAGAACTTAAAAAATTATATATAAATGATTTTTTAGAATAATTTACGCCTGTTTGGTCTTCGCTAAATTCAATCTCATTCATATCATTCATGTCATAAAATTTTTTTGTTAATAAAATTCCTCTGTTATCAATTTCTAATACAAGCACATTATTAGAAATTAATTTTTTTTTACCAAGATGTAGCAGTTTAGAACTACTTGTTTTTCGCTCTATATATATAAAAACATCGTTATCAAAAGTACTTTTTGTTGATGGGGGGCCCATTAATTTAATTATATCATTCTTATTAGTGTCATTAATTCTAAGTTTTGTTTGTTTTTTCTCTAAATTATGAACTCCATGGTGTAAAATAACTTTATTTAATGAACAGCTTGATAAAAATAATAATATTAGTACTAATGTTTTTTTCATGAAATCAGAATATTTAAATTTTTATAATAAATTAATTAATTTAACTACTAATAAATCTTTATATAAAGGTATAGTTAATAAACAAGATACTTTTGGGGATAGACTGACCTTGTTTCTAATACATTTTGCCTTTATTTTAAAGGAGTTTAAAAATTCTGAAAATGAAAAAAAACTACAAGAATTATATGATTTTAATTTTCGACAATTAGAGCTAAGTATTAGAGAAATTGGGTATGGAGATCAATCTATCAATAAAAAAATGAAAGATTATATTAACGTTTTCCATGCTATTGTTTCAGAAATTCATTTTTGGAATGAACTTAATTATTCAGATAAAGAAAAAAAAATTTCTCTTTTTTTGGATAATTTTAATAATATTAAGTATTTGATAGAATATTTTGATAATTTTAGACTTAATTTATCAAAAATTACTTTGAATTCTTACCTAAAAAGTGTAAATACTCACTAATTATGGCAGTTCCTAAACGAAAACAATCACCGTCAAGAACAGGTATGAGAAGAGCACAAAATATGAAATTCTCTACTAAAAATATTGTTGAAGATAAGAAATCAGGTGAATATAGATTATCTCATCATTTAGACTTGAAAACTGGCATGTATAAAGGCCGTCAAGTTTTAGATCCTAAAGAATAATTTTTAACCTATTTAATATATGTCAGCTTTAATTAAAATTGCAGTAGATGCAATGGGTGGTGATAATTCACCAGAAAAAATTATTGATGGAATTGTTCATCATCATAAATCAAACAAAGATGTATATTATAAAATTTTTGGTGATGAAACTCAAATAGTTAGCCTATTAGAAAACAAGATCAATAAAGAAAATTATCAAATAATTAATACATTAAAAAAAGTTTCAAGTGAAGATAGTCCATTAGAAGGTGCTAAGCGCGGAAAAGATACTAGTATGTGGTTAGCAATAGAAAGTGTTAAGAATAAAGAGGCTGATATAGTTGTTTCAGCAGGAAATACTGGGGCTTTATTAGTTATTTCTAAATTAAATTTAAAAATGATTAAAAATATTGATAAGCCAGCTCTTTCAGCATTATGGCCTAATAAAAATGGTATGAGTGTGGTATTAGATCTAGGTGCTAATATAGATTGTAGTTCTAAAAATCTATTAGATTTTGCAGTTATGGGATCATCACTTTATACGTCTTTATATCCTGACAAAAAACCAAATGTTGGGCTATTAAATATAGGTTCAGAAGAATTTAAAGGCAATGAAATTATAAAAGAAACTTATCAAATTTTAAATGAAAAAAAATCTAATAATTATAACTTTGCAGGTTATATCGAGGGAAATCATTTAATGGACGGTGAAGTTAATGTGATTGTATCTGATGGTTTTACAGGGAATGTTGCTCTAAAAACTGCAGAAGGTACAGCAAATTTTATAATAGGTGAATTAAAAAAAGCTATGTTTGGATCAATTATTGGAAAAATTTCATCCTTTTTAAATTTATCTAATCTTAAAAAATTTAAAAAAAGATTAGATCCAAGATTATATAATGGAGCTATTTTTATAGGATTAGACTCACCTGTAGTTAAAAGCCATGGTGGGACTGACTATATAGGTTTTTCAAATTCTCTTGATGTTTGTTATAAAATAATAAAAGGTAATCTAATAGATAAGATTAAAAAAAATATTTGATGATGAGAGTTAACTTAACTAAAAAAGATTTAGTTAATTTAGTTTATATGCAGCTAGGTTTCTCTAAACAAATATCAGAAAATCTAATAGATGATTTTTTTCAAACAATTATAAATAATTTAGAAAATGAAAAAGTACTAAAATTATCAAAATTTGGCACTTTTATCATAAGAAACAAAAAACCACGTATTGGAAGAAATCCAAAAACAAAAGAGAGAAAAATTATTACTAAAAGAAATGTAGTATTATTTAAACCTTCTAAAGAATTTAAAAATTTTGTTAACATAAAAAATGATAAATAAAATAGACGAAGCTTATAAAACCATTGGAGAGGTTACTAAAATTTTAAATTTAAAAAGTAAGTCTGGTCAAAAGATACCAACACATACAATTAGGTTTTGGGAGAAGCAATTTAAACAAATTAAACCTAAAATATTAAGTGGAAACAGAAGATATTATGATAAAAACAATATAGATTTATTAAAAAAGATTAAATTTTTATTAAAAGATCAAGGTATGACCATTAACGGTGTTAAAAAGCTGTTAATTTCCGGTCAATCAAATGAACTTGACGAAATTACAAATAAATCTATAAGTGCTGATAATATTAAAAATAAACTATCTAATATATCAAAATTATTAAAAAACTTAAAAAAATTTAAATAATTGTATGGCCAAAAAAACTCATGTTAAAGTTAGACTAGTCCCAGAAGCTAAACCTGATAGTTCTTTTTTTTACTATGTAAAAAAACCTGCCGGAGGTGAGAAAGCTAAAGTAAAGTTAAAGGCAAAAAAATATAATCCTGCAACTAGAAAGCATGAAGTGTTTGTTGAAAAAAAACTTCCTCCTCATAGTAAATAATTATCTTTTCTTAAAGTTTCGTCTTTCGTAATCTATAAAAGACCAAATCATATTTTTCCAAATACGCTTAGTTATTTTTGTATCAATTTTTAATTTTTTAGATTTTTTATTAATTTTAGTTAAAATAAAATCAATTCTTTTTTTATCAACTATTTCATTCTTGAATTCTTTTAATTTTAAAACTTCATTCACAAGGTTTGATCTTGTTTTTATTAAATGAAGAAGATTAGAATCTAACTTATCTAGTTTTATTCTGATAATGTTTAGTTTTTTTTTGTTTTGTGGCGACATTAAATTTATTGGATTTATCTATAATTATTATATTTATTTATACATGTACAGCATGAATAATAAATTAAATTACCAGTTAAAAATTTGGTTATTAATTTTAATGTCACTTATTAGCCTTATTATTTTAGTCGGCGGACTTACCAGACTAACTGACTCAGGATTATCTATAACTTCATGGGAATTATTTGCTGGATTGCTTCCTCCATTGTCTGATGAAAAATGGATAAACTATTTTGATCTTTATAAGTCAATACCCGAGTACAAAGAACAAAATTTCAATATGCCATTAAACGAATTTAAAACTATTTTTTGGTGGGAGTGGTTTCACCGACAATTAGGAAGATTAATTGGCTTATCAGTATTAGTTCCTTTAATTTATTTTACTCTTAAAGAAGGTTTATGGTTTTTAAAAAAATATGTAATAATTTTTATAATGGTATGCTTGCAAGGTTTTTTTGGTTGGTACATGGTTTCAAGTGGATTAATTGATAGAGTAGATGTAAGTCATTATAGATTGTCACTACATTTAGTGACAGCTTTTATAATCTTATCAATTGTTTTTTGGAATTTTCTTAAATTAACTAAAATACAAATTACCTATATTTCAATAAAATCATTTCCTGTTAAATTATTTCTTTTTTTATTATTTTTACAATTAATTATTGGTGCATTTGTTTCTGGTATGGATGCAGGAAATATTTATAACACTTGGCCTTTGATGGGCTCTTCTTACTTTCCTGATGATAGTAAATTTATTGAATTTTTAGATACTTCATTTTTTGACAACCCGTCTATAGTCCAATTTATACATAGAAATTTAGCATATCTAATTGTCTTAAATTATATTTATTTATTATTTTTGATTAATAAGGAGTCTAATAAGATATTTTTAAAACCAATTTTAATTATTGGAGTAAGTTTATTTTTACAAGTTTTTTTAGGTATAAACACTATTTTATCTGGAGTAAAAATTATATATGCATCTTTACACCAGATAAATACTATTTTAATAATATTATCAACTTTGTATTTTCTCTTTATTTCAAAATTCGAAAAAAAAATTTAATAGTTTTTTCTTATTAAGAAAAAAATTTCAAATTAACTAACAGCCTTTAACTTTCCTTTTAAAGATTTTTCTAAAGCTTGATCCAGGTCATCAATAATATCATCAATATGTTCTAAACCAATACACAGTCTAACGTATCCAGGTGTTACACCAGCGGCTTTTAGTTCTTCTTCTGTTAGTTGACTGTGTGTTGTCGTAGCTGGATGAATCGCTAAGCTTCTTGCGTCTCCAATATTTGCAACATGATAGAACATTTTTAAAGATTCTATAAATCTTTTTCCTGATTCAATCCCACCAGCTAACTCAATACCAACTAATGCGCCATTTCCACCTTTAAGGTATTTTTTAGCTCTATGAGAAATTTTATCATTATGTTCTGTAGCGTAAATAACTTTTGCTATTGCCTTATGTTGCTTCAAATAATCAACAACTTTAGAAGCATTTTCACAATGTTGTTTCATTCTTAAAGCCACAGTTTCTAGACCCTGAATAACACCAAAAGCATTATCAGGAGATAATGCAGAACCTAGATCTCTTAATAAAGTTACTCTTGCACGTACAGCAAAAGAAACATTTGCACCTGTTAATTCTGGCACTGCTTTTCCCCAAACTACACCACCATAACTAGAGTCAGGTTCATTAAAAAGGGGTTGTCTTTTAGGATCTGTTGTCCAATCAAAATTACCTCCGTCCACTAAAGCACCACCAACAACTGTTCCATGACCAGCTATATATTTTGTTAGTGAGTAAACGACTACAGCTGCACCATGATCTAATGGCTTACAAATTACAGGAGCTGCTGTGTTATCTACAATTAATGGAATATTATATTTTTTTCCAATATCTGAGACTTCTTTAATTGGAAAAACTCTTAAATATGGATTTGGTAATGTTTCCCCATAAAATGCTCTTGTTTTATTATCAATAGCTTTTTCAAAGTTCTTTGGATCCAAAGGATCCGCGTATCTAACTTCAATACCAAGTTTACTCAAAGTATGTGTAAATAAAGATACTGTGCCACCGTATAAATCTGTTGAACTAATAATATTATCTCCAGCCTGAGCCACGTTTAAAATAGCAAAAGTAGAAGCAGTTTGTCCGGATGAAACAGTAAGACAAGCTAAACCACCTTCAAGAGCAGCAAGTCTTTTTTCAAGCACATCATTTGTTGGATTCATTATTCTTGTATAAATGTTACCGAACTCTTTTAATGCAAAAAGATTGGCTGCATGTTCAGTACTATTAAATTGATAGGATGTTGTTCTATAAATTGGAACAGCTACAGCATTAGTAGCAGGGTCACTTCTATAGTCACCACCATGAATTGCGATAGTTTCTGGATTATTTCTTTTTGTACTCATTATTACTCCTTTTTTAGTGCTTTAACTTAATGTAAGG
>Ga0209335_10003177_pt1 | contig 16631 bp, 17 predicted proteins | sample COG_09_FD_184753 | JGI IMG/M metagenome (GOLD analysis project Ga0209335, IMG submission 184753) | Pelagic Microbial community sample from North Sea - COGITO 998_met_09 (SPAdes) (version 2) | ecosystem: Environmental > Aquatic > Marine > Neritic zone/Coastal water | place: Helgoland, sampling...
GGGTGGTCATTTGTATGATAAATACTTTACTTACTTCTCTTCATTTTTTTAAGTAAAATTGTATTTTTCTTACATTTTTATAGGAAAATGATACAAAAAATAAAGTGTAAGTATTATTCTATATTTTACTTACCATTGGAGGATTCTTGGTGTTTTTTCCATAGAATAGCAATAGCCTTCATCCTTTCTTTGGGTTCATACTGATCTTTCACTTCAGGATACTTTTCCTTTACAAAAAGGTTATAAGGTGTAGGTGCTTTTACTTTCTTAGATTTCTTTGATTCTTTTGAATTACTTTTACTGGTAGTTGTTCCTTTCTTAGCTTTCTCAATAACTTTATTCATCTCAGTATCAAAGTCATCTTCTTTATTGATATCCATCTTCTTAATGATGGTTATAACGTTCTTAAACATCTGCTCGTTTGTAAGAGCAGTCATTTATTAAATAATATTATTATTTATTTTAAATAATAAATGATAGTAGCTATTATACTCTTTATATTATTAATTATAATATTAATTGCAACAATTGGTGCCTTAATATATTCTTTAATATGTTTTGGTTATAGTGGAACGCCTATGGACAAAATACTAGGATTAGTTATAGCATATTTACTTGGACCTTTCTATTGGATTTATTATTATTGGCATCCAACTTATTGTAAAAATAATATTAGCAATACGAAACAATAATATCTATATCTACAGGTTTTATGTAAAATAACCAAAAATTATATTTAAAACATTTTTCGTAATTTTTATTTTTAATATCAGCTATATTATTTTTAATATGATCTTCATATTTATTTAAAGAGCATTGTATTACATTTAAATCTTGTTTTTCTTTTGGTAATTTGTCATATATTTCTTTAATATAATTATTAAAAGAACCAACATTAAAATGTGGCGCTTTAGGATTAGTTGAAGTTTTTACAAAATGTTTGTAATTATTTGTATAATTATTGACCATTTTTTCAACTTTTTTAGTAAAAATTTCTGAATATTTAGCTTGTTCAATGTATAGTTCGGGAACAACACTTTGTTTATTAAGATTTTTAAAATCTTCAAAAATATCAGTATAATTAGATTCCCATATAACGGAAATAAAGATCATTGGATTAATATTATCAATTTCTAATAGTTTTTCAAGAACTTTAAGACGATGATTACCATCATAACAAACCATTTTTTCTTCTTTATCAAAAGCTAAATGTAAAAAGAAATGTAAATGTTTTTTTTCAATATATGTTTCATACATTTCATTAACTTTCTGTTCTTCTTGTGTTCTATTTCTTGACCAATTTTTAACATAATGTGTTATAATATCAAAAGGTAATAAATAATAATAATATTTATTATTTTCAATACTAATTAAATATTTTTTAATATCACTTTGTTTCATTATATATTATTTAATTAAATGTTTTTTATATAATCGTAAATTATTTCATATCACATACTTTAGGTGTATTATATTTAAAATTACTATTTCTACTACTATCGTAATCAGAAACTTGATTAGCTTGAGAAAAATCGGGAGGATTACAATTATTAAAATTATTTTTATCAGATATTTTTTTATTTTTTGTGTTGATATTAAACTCTTCACCTACACAAGGTTGTTTATATTTAGTATCCCACCAATCAAAATTATAATTTGATCTTTTATTATCACAATGTTTAGGATTAATTACTTCACCAAGTATAAAATAACCATCTTTATCACCATAAGAACAATTTTTAGAAATCATACGATTTAAAAACATATTATGATTTTGATCAGATTGTTTTTTAGCTAATTTTAACATATTATTACAAGAAATATCAGAAGCAGTTTTATAATGTGTAGATTCCATTTTATTGATTATTAATATAGTTTTTTTGATAATTGCTATATTTTAGTATTATATATAAATAAAATGGATTCTAAAAAGGCTAGACCTAAAAAGGCTACACCTAAAAAGGCTACACCTAAAAAGGCTACACCTAAAAAGGTTGCACCTAAAAAAACTGTTAAAAAGCCTACACCTACACCTACACCTACAGTTATAACATTAAAGCATAATAAAGCTGATTTTAATTTAGAAAATAAAGCAATATACTTTGCTAAATTAGATACGTGTTATTTTTGTAATGCAATGAAAACAGAATGGGATAAAGCAAAGCAAAATAATTTAAATATAAAAATATATGAAATTGATGGAAATTATTTAGATAAATATCCAGATATAAAATCATATGTTCCAGGATTTCCTACAATATTAAGATATAATAATGATCGATTTAAAGTTTTTAATAGATTACGAACCGCACAAAATTTTAGTAATTTTATGCGAAACGGTTAACAAAACATTGTTTTGAAGTATCGTTTTCTATTGTAGGTATATTAATATTGATGAAAATATCATCATCTTCTTCTTGTTCTTCTAATATAGGAGTAATATCATTTTTATAAACAATAACATCTTTCATAATGTCAATGTATTTATCTTCATCAATAATAACATCAAAATCACCAGTTCCACAGGGTGCTTTATGTCCTAACATAACATTGGCACTTACACCATTAAGTTGATCATATTCGCTAAAAATACTAGCATTAACTAACATATCGGTAGTTTCTTCAAAACTACATTTAGCTAAAGGTCCAACATCACTTCGATTGATACCGTGTCTATCAATAGACATTAATTGTCCTCTGTTTGTCATAGTATCAACTAATAATGATATGTGTCTATAATTAATAGTGCCTTCGCCAATTACATTATCTAATTCTAATATAAGTGCTTTTCTAGCGGCTTCAACTCCTAAAGTGTTATAAATTTCTCGTATATCATTTGAACGTGATTTTTCATAAACAACATTAATATCTTTAAACAAAGTTTTCATATTAGTGCCATCTGTATTTAAAGACCAACGTAATACATCTTTAAAAGTATTTTCTTCAATATCATATTCAGGTTTTCTAGTAGATTTCAAAGAAACCTTTTTAATACCTTTCACACCTTTAACAAGCATATTGTAAATCAAATTATATTCAATAGCTTTTAGTATAGTAATATGATCTTCAGTATTACATAAAGTAATAATGTGAGGACTAGATATATGAAGTTTAATACGCATAATGAGTTGATCAGCATTATCATCACTAAATATACACGTAATATATTTACTATAATTAATACATATTTGTGTATATAAATCAATCATTTTAATATCATACATAAGCATTTTTGCTTTATCAATTAGTAGTCTTAATACTAATTTACTACTTTCTTCTTGTGTATTACTAAAATGGCTATACATTTTTACAAATTCTTTATCTTCTTCAATATTAGTTGAGAGATTACCAGTATCCCAATATATTTCGCTTTTATAAACTACATCGCATAGACGTATAACTTCAATATTATTTTTGACATTAATTGAGTTTTTCTTATATTCGTCAAGCAATCTTTTATATTCTTCTTCTCTAGTATTAGATGGTATATCAATTTTAGATATATCATCTTTAAGATGAATAAACATTGTTGGTGTTTTAATGTTCTTACTAACACTTAATAATTCTTTCAATCGTGGAACACCAGATGTAGCATTAACCGCCGCATCTGTTCCTGATACGTGGAAAGAATCAAGTGTCATTTGAGTTCCTATTTCACCAATTGTTTGCGCAGCAACAATACCAACCATTTCACCAGGATGTGCTATAGATTGTTTAAAATATTTAGTAATTTTCTCAACAATATAATCAAATATATTTTTCATAAATCCATAATGAACTATCATTTGTTTAGGATTCAAATAAGTATTTACTAACAATCTAAAAGATAAGCACGCTTTAGAATCAAGAATTAGATTTTGTTTAATCCATACAATTTTATCCAGAACATATTCAGGATCTAAATCAGTTTTACGTCTTTTAACTTTAGCATTTTCAAGTTTAGTTTTAGCATCAATTAAGATCCTTTTAAAAGGTATAGGATACAATATATCAGTTTTCATAGAACCGTCGAATACTTCAGTAATAATTGTATTTTTATCATTAACTATTTCTTCAAATAAGTTATTTAATTTAGTATATGTAGAAGGTTTAATTTTATCTGTAATTGATTTTAACATATATATTGATAATTCATCTTCTTTGCGTAATAAATAATTATCTACCATCTCCATTGTATTCATATTAATAACAGGTAGTTCTTGTATTTCCACTTTAGAACCATCAAACCCATCTTCACCGTATAAGAATTGAACAATAACCCCTGTAGCATTTCTAACTGTAAAGTCATAATAAACCTTTGTATCTTCCATTGATTTTACTAGGCGTCTCTCAATATAACCCGTATCACTTGTATCACGTAGTGTCAAGTTATTAGCAATATTGAAATTTAGAGTATCTGGAACAGTTACATCATAAACCTTTTTATATTTTTCTTCAGGATTAATAGGTTCAATTGAAATAATTTTATCCATAATGGTATTATTAAAAGGTTTATAATAACGATGATCATTATTAATAATAGTATCATTCAGTTTTACTTGTTTTAAGTTGTTAATCAAGGGTGATACAGTATCCCGGAACTTAATAAACCATTGAGCAGTAATATTAATTCTATAAGATGGTTTAATATTTTCAGTTCCTAAGTTATTTTTAATCATTTGAGATTTGGATATTTTTCCAAATATTCCAAATCTTGAACAAAGATGCATTATACCTGTCATCAATTCTTTTGATGCTGAAGATGCCGATATAGTATTTTTACTAACACTCCCATCACCTGAAAAATATCCATTTAATAATCCAATAACAAATTCATCAGGTGCAGTATAAGCAAAACTTGGAATATGTTTATATGGTGCTCCATGACCCATTATTTTATCAAAAAATTCACAATAATAACGTGTATATCCATTTAATTGAGTTATTTTACCTAGTGGCGTTTCTCTAATACGTTCTTGGTATTTAAATCCTTGATTAGAAAACCATTTTATAACAAAATCTTTAACACTCTGCTCTTCTTTTGTAATACTAATAGTTCCAGAGTCCCAATGTGTGCATCCATCTGCTAAATATAAACCAATAAATATTCCATTTTCATAATTTAATTTAAAATATTCAGGCATATGACCGTGTTCTCGTGATGCTCCATATGGATAGAAACAACCTATTTTAATATTTTCTACATTAGAACGACCACTATTAACACGTTGAAATCGTGCTTTTGATGGATATGGTAAAGTAAATTCTTTACCATTATTGTTTTCCCACCATTTAGGTGGAATCTTAGAACGTCCTTCCATTGCATTATCCATTAATTGTTTCGCTTTATGAAAATCTGTTCCATAAATATATTCGTTCTTTGGAAAATATTTACTCATTTCAATATAACTAATTTCAATAGGTGGTTTAGGCATATCAAGAATAGTTGGAACTATATCACCCACTTTCATATCTTTAGGACTTACTTCAATATATTTATTATTACGTAAAACTAACATTGATTTACTCGATGTTACAATTACTTCTCTACCACTTCTTGTATTAATTTTGTGTAAAATCTCACCTGGATCGTGTCTTGTAACAGTTGTTAAAATTGACCAAGTTGTTTTACCATCTTCATCACAGGTAGGAATAAATACTTTTTCATTTAAGTTTAATAATTCCATATTTGCCTGATCAGGACCATAATATTCTATATTACTCTTATTATCCGGATTATCAATTTTACTATCAATCCATTCACCAATATTAATATATTTTGTTTCACCATTTTCTATTATTATAATAGGTGTATCCCCTGTTACACTTTTAACTGCAGTATCAATCAATCCTTCACGACCACCCATTGCATGAAAAAATACTTCTTGAGGTGTGAGTCCTTCAATAAATCCGTTTTCTACAAATCCACGTGCTTCAGGACCATCATCATATTTACAATAATGTGGTAAAGTTCTACCTGTAAATCCATAAGGAATACGTTTTCCTTCCACTTTAATTTGTGCTACACAACCCATAATTTGTGTAACATTACTGGTTTTTCCTTTACTACCGGAATTTACCATATTAATCATACGATTTGTATCGTCATTTAAAGTTTTCATACAAATGTTTTCAACATCTTTATTCAACTTATTAACAATATTAATAAGTTTGTTTTCAATAAAAGATTCATTATCATATATCGTATCATTCTTTAATTCACCACGACGAAATTTATCTAATACTTCAATCGCTTCATCTTTATTCTTCTTTATTACCTCTTTAACATTTATTCTATGTTCTTCTTCCATCATTAGATCACTTAACCCTACACTAAAACCATCTAGCATTAACCAACGACAAATTAAACGTTGTGTATTATCTAAAAAGTTTCTACAAGCTGTAGGACCATAATCGTGATAAATTAGAGGTATTAATCCACTAGATAATGATTTAAATGAATGTTTATCTAACTTACCAGCTTTTATTACACTGTTAATAACTTCAAATTTTTTAACTTTAGTATTCATATTTGGCGGTAATATCATTGAATATATTTCTTTGCCAGTATAAATTTTAGTATTAGAAGGTATATTCCCATCAAACATTGAATTTACCATTTGTAAGTTTGATACGGCTTTAGCATCAAGTCTTACTTTATCATCACTAATACGATATGATCCTAATAAAACATCTTGAACCATACCTATAATAGGTACACCATCTTTTTGACTTATTATCATATACGGAATATATGCTAAATCTTTTAATTCATTCATTGTTTGCACCGTTTGCGGTAAATGCATATTCATCTCGTCACCATCAAAATCTGCATTATATGGCGGTGTATCCAAAACATTTAAACGAAATGTTTTATAAGGCATTACTTTAGCACGATGACACATCATTGACATCTTATGTAAAGATGGTTGCCTATTAAATAATACATAATCATCATCTTGAATATGACGATAAACAACATCGCCATATTGTAATCTTTCTGCTATTTCACCAAGATTACAATATTTAATATTAATGATTATACCATTTTTACCACTTTTATGGATATATTTTGCACCAGGCCATTTATCAGGACCATTCAATATCATTTCTCTAACTTTGCTAATATTATTAGTATTTACTATTTCTGGAAATGTTAGATTCATTGCTACTTTAATTGGTATTCCAAGTTGATCTATAGAAATATAAGGATCCGGAGTAATTACAGATCTTGCGGATTGATCAACACGTTTAGCATTTAAATTACCACGAATACGACCATCTTTCTTTTTCATACGATCTGATACACTCTTCATTTTACGTCCATTCCTTTGTAAAGATGCCGTAATACCTGGAATTGAATTATTAAGTAGCGTAAATACGTGATATTGCAAAATTAAAGCAGAATTTTTTAGAATATCTACATTTTGATTACGTTCTTTCTTCTCTTTATAGAATTGATTAAACTTTACAATATCACAAAGCTTATGTGTAAGATCATCCTCACGACGTTGTCCATTTTCTTCAATAATACTAGGTCTTACCGCGGGAGGAGGCACTGGTAATACTGTGCATAATAACCATTCGGGTCTAGACCAAATAGGATTAAAACCAAGAAGTTCAATATCTTTATCACTAAGACGTTTAAATACTTTTAATACTTGTTCTGCTGTAACCTCTGTTTCTTTTTTTTCTTTATTTACCATATATTCTAAATGTAATTTGAAAGGTGTTTTTTTAACATTGAAATGTAAGTAATTTTCACATCCGGTAGAACCATCAAAACCACATTTTCCACCTGTTTTATATTTACTTTGAATTGTTGTAATAAATTTAACATATGCTTCAAACCTTTTATGATTATTTTTAATACCTTTAATACGATTAATTTCTTCTTTAAATACTGGATTAGTTGTATTATCTGATACTATCAATTTACTACAATGAAAACACATACATTTTAATAATTTACGTGTTATGTCGTAAAACATAATATGATATAAAGGTGTTTCAAGAACAATATGACCCATATGATTAGGACAAAGACTAGCTTTTAATCCACAAGTTCCACATAAACGATTAAGTTCTAATGCTCCCATACGAATATCAAATAAACCATTTACAACAGGTTCATTTCCGGCATATGTATCAGTTTTAGTAACTTCACATACTGATCTTTTAATAATTTCATCAGGACTTAATACCGAAAATTGTATTCCTTTTATAGTTTCAATATCAATATCTTGATCTATATTATAGCCTAAAGATGAATATAATGGCATTGCTATTTATATTTATATAATATTAATATCATTTTTAAGTGCAATTATTTTTATAATCAATAGTAATAAAATGATTATTTTTGAAAAATATTTTGATAAAGACAGTTTAATTAAGGTTTATTATTTATATATTGTTTTTGCAATTATATTTTCTTTATTATTTGTTTATATCAAATGTAGATTATATATCAACTTTTTTGATAAGTTTTTATATAAAACTGATAAAAATTATTTACAATATTTAGGTTTCCATATTATAACATACGGAACATTAGGTATTATATTTGGTATAACTGATTACTTTTTAATGATCCTTAAAACTATTATTGTTGAATTATGTATTAATTTTGTTCAAAATTGTAATTTCTTAGAAATTGATGTGAAACAGACTATTTATTCAATTATTTTAAGTATTGTTAGTTTTACTTTAGGATGTCTAATAAACTATTTTTTTCTGAGTAAAAAGAATTAATATAGTGTTTTTTAATTTCATTGTTCGGTAATATTATTGACATTTCGTGATTTTCATTAAAAATTACATAAATAAATATATATATTGTTAAAACTAATAATACTGTTTTATACATATCCTTTGTTGATGCGTATATTATTGCTGTTAATATAATTATTTGAGATAAAGGATGTTTTAGCATTTCTTTTTGTTGTTCGGTAAGTTCCAATGATAAATATTTACTTCCAATATGAATTAATGCTATTGACATAAGTGATAAAGGCTCTATCATCTTTAGGTTGTTCTTTATTTGTTATTCCTTTTTTTATTAATATTATATCCAAATATATTGCTATAGCACATATTAATATTAACAAGCCTATTTTTACATCCCATTGTGAAATATAATAAGCAAATAATACTATAAATAGCAATAATAACGGGTTTTCATACACAATTATCATAAAGTATGGATTTTTTATAGATGGGTTTAGTGCTATTATAACAACATATAGTATTAATATGATTAAAATAATTGTTTTCCATATCGTATCCATTTTATATTACTATATTACAAAAGATAATATGCTGTATGCAACTTTGGAAGAAGCATATAATATTCCCAGTTTTAAAAAACCTAAAAAGAAAAAACCAAAAGAGATTGAACTTTCTCAGGAAGTTGATCCTTATGATAAGTTTGATTCTAGTATGATAGTAAGTAACGATCATACTAGAATTACTAGCAATAATCAATGTGATCCTTTACAGGCACCACCTTATGTATTTCCTATTGAGGAAAAAGCAAAAAAACAATACGAACAAGCTTTAAATGATATGAATTCTATTGATACAAAGGTTGAAAGTAATATTGATGATGAATTAGACGCATATTTAGATGACGATGAATATAAAGAATTCAATAATATTAGTAATAGGATTGATAAGAGTGTTAAGAGTGTTAAGAGTGATAAGAGTGATAAGAGTGATAAGAGTGATAAGAGTGATAAAAATAATGAAAGTGATAATACTAATAAGACTAATAAGACTGATAAGCTATTTAATCGTATATACGAATTACTAATATTAGTATTATTTGCATTATTAATTATATTAATGTGTGAAGCTATTGTTCGTATAGCTAAAAGTTAATATTTTCATCATTATATTCTTCTTCATATAACAATGTATGAACGTATAATGGTTTAGTTCTTCCAACACGATGTGCCCTTCCAATTGCTTGAGTTCTTTCATTATTCATCGAATGATATATAATAACATCTGTAGCAAAACTAATATCAATTCCAGAACCTGCATAATTGGTATTGAGTAAAATAACTTTAATTTCACCATTACGAAATCTATCTAAAATATTATTCATACAACCAGTTGTTCCTTTAATTTCTGTAAATGATATATCGTGATTATTTAAATTATTTATAATACTTGAAAAACCATTTTCTATTTTACTAAAAATTAAAAACTTACCATCAGGTTTAGTATTAATAATATCAATTAACGTATTTTCTTTACTTTTAATTTTAGTTTTTGGTTCTGTATTATTTACGATGGTGTTAGTAATAAAAGTAGTATCAGATATATTAATTTCATTTCTACATTCAGGACACTTTTTATTTGTTCTTATCCACATCATTATACAAGTCGCACAGTATGAATGTGCGCAATTCAATATTAGAGGATTTGTTAAATTGTCTAAACAAATAGCACAACTTTTATCTTCAATATTACTTATTCGCAGTGTTAAATCTTTAATTTTATTTTCAAGATTAATTATACATTTATTAATTGATTCAGTTCGTTGTTCTTTTTCTTGATCTGTTAATGCCATCATAGCTATCATATCTTTTTCACATTTTTTATTATGTAGGTCTTTATTCAATTTATTTGTAAAACATTCTATAATACCATTTTCGGTTGCTACATTACCACCAATGTCTCGCATAATACCTAATAGATCTGAAGCATTTAATCTCTCTATCTGTGATCTTGATAAATATGGTCTAATGATACTTAAACGATTTAACATTTTACATTTGTAATTTTTTTCAATTATGGGTGGTAGATCAAAACTTTTTTTAATAAACGAATCTTGTGATTTTATTAATATATGATTTAATTCGTTTTTAATTAATTCACGAATTAAATATACATTTGCATTAACGCAATAACGTATATTTAATAAATTAGTATAAGTTGCACTTATTAACCACTTGTATAAAAAAGAAATATTACCAATTGACATTAGAATATCGTGAGCTTCATCTACAATTACTCTTGCCCAATATTTTATAAAATAACTATCGTGTTCCATATAATTCATAAATTTACGTAATGTTGTATTTTTAATTAAAATAAGATCAAATCTTTCAAAATATTTTTTAATTCTTGCGATATTATTATCATTCGGTTTTTCTATTTTTTTTATTATACGAATATCGTCTAACAATAATACTGATAATTTAGTATCATTTTGAATACTTTTTACCCATTGTGTATATACTGGTCCTCGTGGAACTATTACTAAAGTTGTATTAATATATTTTGATCTAATAACATCTGTATCATATTTTTCAATATTTGATACTATTACAGAATTTTTAATAGTATCACCTTGTTTTATCTTAACTTGCGTATTATAACTTTTTAATGACGAATTATTTATTTTTATTGTATTAACTGGTGAATGTGCTACAATAGACAATGCTGTAATTGTCTTACCATAACCTACTTTTTCACCAACAATACCAATATTAGTTGTTATTTCATAATAACTATTTTCATTTGTTTCATCATTATGATATATTTTTTCATCTTGTTCCATCCTACAAGCTTTATAAATACCTGCTAATTGATGTTTTTTTAATGGTAGTTTAATTTTTTCATTTTGTTCTAGTATAGGAGAATCTTCATCTAACATATCATTATAGTAGTGCATTATTATTATTATAATATATATTTTTTATATACCTATATATTTTTATTTAACTCCTAACAAAATGCTTTGTAAAATCAAATGCATAAAACAAAGGTGCCATTAAGAAATTAAAGATCGTATTTATCGGTAATAATATATTAGCAAAAGCATCTTTATAATTCATATAAAAATCATTCAATATATGTAGCATTATTATAAATATGAAAAAAGTCATAAAAAATCCAATTATATCTAAATTACTTAATGTATCATAAAGCATTTCTGACAACATTTATTTTATAAAAATAATATAAATGAGTGGTAATAAGTCAATTAAGAAGAATAAAGATTTAATTGATACTAATATATCTAGTATTGGACAAATTCTAGGTGATATTAATGATTTAACACTTGGTGTTGCTACTAAAGATGAAAAACATAAAATTAAATATACAGGGTATAATGATTGGCGTTTAAAACTTGAAATATATTCTAATATTGATGATACTACTGTTTTAAATAGTAATTTGTTGTTTGATAATAGCAATTCGTTAGAATATGTAGATTATATACATTTATTAGCAGATAGCGATGAAATTGCAGATTCAAGTATTATTAAATTTGTTGATTATAAATTATTAAATGCTGTAAATAAAGTAGATCGTAAATATCAAGCAGACACATATCAAGATTATATTATTCGTAATAATCCTAATAAATTATTATTACGTTATACTTTAAATATTTTATTAAAAAAAGCTCAAGATTCTCCTATTACTACTAATTTTGACAGTATTAATTTAGCACAACATCATTATTTTATTAATTATGAATATCAAAGTGATGATATTACAACTGGTTATACTAATTTAACTAAAGGTTGGAATACTATAGATTGGTTCTTTATTTACGATTCTAGTTTAGATAATAGTAATATTGCATTAGGTTTTAATCCTCTTCTTAATGATACACTAAATACTGAGTTATACAGTAATGTAGAATTAATTTCAGGTATTTTACCTTACAATCCTAATGGTATTTCAAAAAATACGAAATCTTTAAAATATACAGTTTCTACTATTAATAATCCAGAAGATCAATATATTATAGAAAGTCAAGATATACCTGAACGTGCTTATTATTTAACAAAAACATATTTATGTAATTTTGATTCTAGTTCACATATTTTTTATTCTAACATTACATTTGATATGACAGATTTAGGTTATTTTGGTGATGCAAGACTTACATTAAATTCAATTACTTTAAGTAATATTGATTCTACTGATTTAAATGTTAAGAATTTTAGGTTTAGTAATATAGATAATGGATTATCTATGCCATTTGCTGATGAACAATTAATTAAACCAAATAAAAGTTATACTTTTGATACTGATAATTTAAATATGAATAATTCAGCTGATTCCAGTTTTGATAGTTATAATTTAACTAATAATATAAATATTACCACAAATTTTGAACCTATAAGTTCATCGTTACGCTATAATATTGAATTTGAGTTTTATTTAGAAATTAGAAGTAAGTCACACAATACTAATTTGGTTTTTAATCAACAGGAAGCTATAAATAGAAAATCTACAAATAATAAAATTATTTTTATGAATGATGGATCTATTGGTATAGGAACAGATGATTCACAAGGTTATTCATTGTATGTTAATAACATATCTAGTTCAAAAAAAGGTATATACTGTGCAGATGACATTACGATCTTAAGTGATGAAAAATACAAAACTAATATTAAAACTATTGAAAATCCTATAGAAAAATTAATGGCATTAAGAGGAGTTTCGTATAATAGAATTGATCGTGATATTAATGAAACGAGATTAGGATTTATAGCGCAAGAAGTTCAAAAAGTTTTACCAGAAGCTTGCGATGGTAATAATGGTATTAAAAATACTGATATTGTAGCATTATTGGTTGAAGGTTTTAAAGAAATTTGTAAAAAAATTGATAAAAAAACATAAAAAATGAAGTTAATTTAAATTTTTTAATTATCATTATGACCACCACCAACAACACGCTTGTACACAAGTATCTTGTTCCTCTTATTGAGAACATTGATTTTGATAATTGTGAGAACAACAGCAATATCAAGGCAGTCATCAGTAAGCTGATGACTATTGCTAAAAATACTATGAAGAATCAGCAAGAACCCGGTGATACATCGGGCATCAAAATTGATGAGATGAAAGGAGCACTTATCCTTGATACACAGGCTGACAAACCTAAGAAGGATACTGAGACTAAGAAGGATACTGAGACTAAGAAGAAAGCCGAACCTAAGAAGAAAGCCGAACCTAAGAAGAAAGTCGAGAGTAAGAAGGATACTGAGAGTAAGAAGGATACTGAGAGTAAGAAGGATACTGAGCAGAGCGATGAACACGACAGTGAATCTTCGGATGATTCTACTGGTAGCTCAACAAAAAAACAGCATATTGAAAAGAAACGCATTATTAAAACACCCGGTAAAGTTGATGAAGATATTGATATTACCATTAACTCTGATATAGACGACCCAGCCAGTGATGAGGAGTAAAAGTAATTAACACAAACACAAAAACAAAAACAAAAAAACACTTTTATAATTTGCACTTTAAAATGTCAAATAACTTTTTTATTGAAGGAAAATGTAATAAAAACGTAGCTTGCTTTAATAAGGTTTTAAATAAATTTGTAAAAAAATTGATAAAAAAATATAAAAAATGAAGTTCATTTATTTTTTTTAATTATCATTATGACCACCACCAACAACACTCTCGTTCACAAGTATCTTGTTCCTCTTATTGAGAACATTGATTTTGATGGCTGTGAGAACAACAGCAGTATCAAGGCAGTCATCAGTAAGCTGATGACTATTGCTAAAAATACTATGAAGAATCAGGAAGAACCTGGTAATACTTCGGGTATCAAAATTGATGAGATGAAGGGAGCACTTATCATTGATACGCAGGTTGATGAGAAAGCCGAACCTAAGAAGAAAGCCGAACCTAAGAAGAAAGCCGAACCTAAGAAGAAAGCCGAACCTAAGAAAAAAGTTGAGAGTAAGAAGAAAGTCGAACCTAAGAAAAAAGTTGAGAGTAAGAAGGATACTGACCAGAGTGATGAACACGAAAATGAATCTTCGGATGATTCTAGTGGTAGCTCTACAAAAAAACAGCATATTGAAGCTGGTAAAGTTAAAGTTGAAGTAGATGATGAGTTTATAGATGCACTTATTACAAAAGAATCTAATGAAGATTCTGATGATGAAGTTAATACTGATAATATTGATATTACCATTAACTCTGATATAGACGACCCTGCTAGTGATGAGGAGTAAAAGTAATTAACACAAAAACAAAAACAAAAACAAAAAAACATTTTTATAATTTGCATTTAAAAATGATAACCTAATTTTATAAATATAAGATGTCAAATAACTTTTTTAATAAAAATTGTCCATATTTTGTTGAAGGAAAATGCAAATCAGTTCCGTGTAAATATAAATATCATATTAAATGTAATAAAAACGTATCTTGCTTTAATTTTGAATGCTGTTATGGTCATTCTATATCACAAGATATGCGTAGATTATTTAAAGAAATTACAGATGAACATAAAAATCCAGAATATGAAACCGCTAAAAATAAATGCTTTTATTCTATTAATTGCTTTAATCCAAATTGTAATAAAGAACATCTTATATTACTAGAAGCAATGCAGTTTATAAATCATATTCTTAAAGAATCTATTTCTTATGAAAATGCTAATAGTTTGTATAATATTCAATTTAAAAATAAATCACCAGTTATAGAATCGCTTAACGAACCAATTGATTCTAAATTGGAAAATGATCTACTTAATTTAACAGAAATAGAAGAAGAAGCTGGAACATATATTAGAAATGATCGTGAAGATCTTAAATCCAATTTGCTACAAGAATTGATGGCATCTCAAAACAATATTAACGAATTATCTAAAAAAATATACAATAAAGATATAGAAATTCAAGGGTTATTGAATGAAAGAAAATATTTAGAATCTAAAATGTATCAAAATAGAGCTAGAGTTCATCAATTAACGATGAATATAATGAATTTGGGTAGTTTTTAAATATTATTGTAATAAATTAAATGGAAGAACCTGTTAGACCACTATTAAAGTGGTTAGGCGGAAAAACACAAATAATTGATAAAATAATCAGTAAATTTCCTAAAAAAATAAATAATTATTATGAACCGTTTATAGGCGGTGGTTCTATTCTAATTAATTTATTACAGCAGAAAGATATTATTATTAAAGGTAATATTTATGTTTATGATCTTAATAAATCATTAATTGATTTTTATAAATCAATACAATCTAATCCTGAATTATTTTATACTAAAATTATGAAAATAATCAATAAATATAGAAAAGTTGATAATAAAGAATTATTTTATTATCAAATGCGTAATCAATACAATAAAAGAAATACACCTGAATTATTTTTATTTTTAAATAAAACGTGTTTTCGTGGTATGTTTAGAGAAAGTGATAAAGGTTTTAATGTATCTTACGGTCATTATGATAATCCTGAAATAATAAATTATGAACATTTAATAAAATTTAGTAAATTAATTCAAAAAGTTAATTTTATTAATTTACCTTTTACAAGTAGTTTAGTAAATATTAAAAATACTGATTTTGTTTATTTAGATCCACCATATTATCCTACAAAATCTATTTCTTTTGTTAATTATACAGTTGACAGTTTTAAATTAGACGATCATAATGCTTTATTTAATATTATTTTAAATATGAAAAATAAGTTTATAATGAGTAATTCAAATGTAAAAGAATTAAAAAAGATCTTTAAATCTTATAATATTACAAAGATCTTAGCTAAACGTTGTATTAATTCTAAAAATCCGGAATCCAAAGTATATGAATTATTAATTATGAATTATTATAGTAAATAATTACTTTAAGAAATCTTAAA
>Ga0209335_10003187_pt1 | contig 16605 bp, 15 predicted proteins | sample COG_09_FD_184753 | JGI IMG/M metagenome (GOLD analysis project Ga0209335, IMG submission 184753) | Pelagic Microbial community sample from North Sea - COGITO 998_met_09 (SPAdes) (version 2) | ecosystem: Environmental > Aquatic > Marine > Neritic zone/Coastal water | place: Helgoland, sampling...
CCAGACTCGAACTGGCACTCCGCAAGCGGCAAGGATTTTAAGTCCTTTGTGTCTACCAATTTCACCACGAGGGCATTAATGAATTTCATGAGTATTTACGCTAATATTTATAATTGAACAAGGGTAATAAGTAAAATTTTTTTATTTTATCTCTCTATGTATAAGTGTTGTGCAAGTTATACTATATAATCCTAGAACTAAATATTTTTTGGATAATTTAAGCTTTTAATGAAATTTTCTGTCCAATTTAAATTTTAATTACCATCTTTATCAACGGGAAGATCAATAGTACTTTGATCTAATCTTGAATGATTTTTTTAATATTTCATTGAAAAAAAATAATGTATATTTTATAGGCTGATTAATTAAAATAAAAATAATTAAAAATTTTAATTTATATCAGCATAAACATGTTTATTAAAAAAATATTTAAATTATTTATAGTTTTTTTGATATGCATTATAACAATTGAAGTATTTTCGTTCACTGTCACGAAATTAAGAATTCTCCCCTACTATGCTCTTAACAAGCCAACTTATGAATTTTTAAAAGATAATTTTTTTATAAAAACAAAAACTGGAAACTGGCACAAAAAAAATTATAAAATAAAAGATGGTCAAAAATGCTTTGATGTTATTTACGAAACAAATGATGTGGGAGCAAGGGATAATAAAAATTATCAAAATATCGCAAATAATAATAATAATATTTTGCTAATTGGTGATAGCTTTGCTGAAGGGTATACTTTGAATATTAAGGATACATTCCACATCAATTTTGAAAAAAAAATTGATAAAAAAATTTTAAATTTTGGTGTTTCAAATTCAGGACCCTTAAATTATTTCTTAATGATAGACAATATTAACAAAAATTATAAATACTCTGAATTAATATATTTTTTTAATCCAGGTAATGATTTTATTGACAATAATGAAAATTTTAAATTTTTTCAAAGTGATAAAAATTATCAAATTTATTATAAAAATAAAAGCTTCGAACATTATTCAAATATAAATTTTAATGATTATATAATTCAACAGAGTAAAATTGATTTATTTTCAATTATCAAATCATTTTTAAAATCATATACATATACGTCTAATTTATTATTAACATTTAAATTCCAATTTTTGAATTATAAGCAAAATAAAAAAATAAAAAAAAAGTTATCTCAACATCATAATGAATTGCAAAGCAAAATAACAATTAGTTCAGGATATAATGTTACGGATGATGATATTTATGATGGTGCAATCTTTTATTTAGATAAATTCTTTGAAAAAATTCCGATTAATATAAAAAAAACAATTGTAATAATACCAAATCAAAAGGATTTAGCTGATCTTTATAATAATAAAAAATTATTTGATAATAACAATTGGTATGAAGATTTATTAATAATATCAAAAAAATATAATATTAATGTAATTGATTATCTAAATTATTTTATAGCAAATAAGGCGATTACATCATTAAATTATAAAAATTTATTTCATGATTGTGACATTCATTATAATAAAAAAGGTATGAAAATTTTTACAGAATATGTATATGAATTGTATTAAATACTTTATTTATAAAAATTTATGAATAGTCTGCTAAAAATTTGAATAAAGCTTTTTGTAGATGATATCAATGCCATTACAATATTTTGAATTTCTTTGTTCTTTTAATTCGATATCTTTAAAAGAAAAAGGAATTTTATCATTTATGTTATCAAATTTAATCTCTAGAATTTTCTGATTTGTCACAACTTTATTCCTCTCCATTAATAGGTTATTAGGATCAGATATTGAGTAATTAATTTGACTATCTATTGTAATTCTCCCAACCAAGCTTTTAAAATATCTTCTATAAAAATTAACTTTTATATTTGGTTTTAACATTTGTCTTATACCATTTTCTAAAAGATAAAAATTTAAGTCATCAATATTTTGAATTTTAATAGTTTTTTTCATTTTTGAGTAATAATCTTGAGATTTAATTTCAAGAAAATACTCATCTGGCTTATAGTACCTAATACGAACTTTTTTTCTTGGTAAGATTCCTTCTTGACTTAAATGGTAAAAATCAAGCTCTTGATTATCGTAGTATATACTCGTAATTTGTCTTCCTTGATAAATTTCTTTTAAGCAATAATTCTTCACAAAAAATTCTTCAGAAAAATTTGAAATATCGTATTTAATCTCAGATCTTCTTGATCCCTTTTTTGAAATTAATTTTTTAAAGGTATCATTTTTTAAATTCATAGATATCTTAATTATTTAAAGACAAATTAACCTCTTTATCCTTTAATATTATTTTTGAAAAAGGATCCACTTCACTTTGGTTATAAAATTCTTTGCATTCCATTGAATTAACACTAATAAGTCCACCATCAAATTCTTGTTTTTTTTTGTATGCTGCTAAACAATATTTGTTTTGAAAAGAAAATAATTTATTAACAAAAACTTTTGAACTATCTTTTGAAACTAATGCATAATTTGATTTCTTAGCAATAATTTTTTCTGAAGTAAAAATTGATTTTTCACCTACAGATATAGCTTTATCAGTACAACTTTGCAAAAAAACATTATCAATATTATAATTACCAAAAGACAAATCAAGACAGTCATTTTTTGAATCACTTATTCTTAAATTATTTATTTTTAGATTTGACATATCAATATCTAATCCATCAAAGTTAGATTTATTAATTATAACATTATCTATATTACCGTTTGATTTAATTATATTAATTGAATCTTCACATTTCATTCCTTCTGAATAAAGATTTCCACCATCAAAATTCACATTAATAAAGTTTATACAGCCATTTAATAAATTCGAATCGTATCTGTGATTTTTACTATTTAAATTTGAATAATTATTGTTATCTATAAATCTAAACTCATCATTATTGTCCATTGATCCGTTTATGATTATTTTTGTATTTGATGAGTCAAAGTATATATTATTATTATATTTGATGTTTTTATTTAAATGAAGCTTGTAGGTTCCAATTTCAGAAAGATATAAATCACGTTTTAATAAATCATTATCACTTATCGACTTAATATTTTTTTTATCTAACAGGTTTCCAAGGTTAAAAACTGGTATTTTTTCATCTAAGTAATTAAAATAAAGTCTACCCCTTAGTGTATCTTTGTAAATATCAAAGTTAATTTTTTCAAAATTACCGACTTTTCTGTTTATGAAATCATATTCTGTCAAATAATATTCACCTTTGTAATAAAATGAAAAAGTTAATAATTTGTTATTCTTAATTAAATTAGGATTTTCAATAAAAAAAGTATCTAAAATGATATTTCTAACATTTTCTAAATTTTCTTTCATTGTTTCAAAATTACTTTCAAAAATAAATTTATCCTCATAAAGTAATCTGTTATTTTTAGTATAAAAATTATAAATATTGAATTTTTCAGAATAAATACATTTTTCAATATTTGATAACTTTTTGTCTGATAAAATAAAATACTCTTTCTCAAATTCAAAAAATTTATCATTTTTTTTAAATTTACATTCTTTGCTACGAAAAGCTTTATAATTTACAGATCCATCATAGTAGATTTCTTCAAATGTATTATCTAATGGTGAATAAATAAATTTTCTATTATGGGATAACATTCCATGCGAAGCATATTTATTATTAACTATTTTAACATATTGATTATTTCTAATAAAATTACTTTCTTTATTGGTAATAAATGTAGATATAGCGTTAGAGGCAATTTCTAAAGATACTTCATTTTTAAGAAAAGATCCGTTGTTTACAACTAATGAATAAAAATCAGGATAAATCCCTTTTTTATTTTTTAAGTTAAACTTATTGTAGTCATTTTCTTTTAAAACCAATGTTTCTTTTACTTTACTTCTTTCAAGGAACTCTTTAGATACGTCTTCTTGAAAAATTGCTTTATAAGTCCTATCCATAAAACTTACATTGATCATCTGAGTATACAAAGACTTAATTCCCAGCTTGTTATTTAATAATGACCAAAAAACCTCTTTTTCACCATTTCTTGTTTTAGGTAAAAATAAGATAAACCTAGTAATATTCGAAATATGTCCTTCTTTTAATTTAACTTTCACACTTGATATGGGAATTTCAATATGATCTTTTAGCTCACCAAATAATCGTATTTCTGCTTTATATTTTTTATTTTTATAAACTACATAACCTTTAAACCATTTTTTTGAATATTTTTTTTTTATAGTTTGAAAAATAGTTTTTGAATCATTCTGATTATTGAGATCGATATATGCCTTAAATAAATTTTTTACAAATTTACGATTAGTAGATTTATCAAACTCAATTTTTAAATCATCAATAATATGGGTACTTTTATAATTATCCGCAATTAATAAATTAGCTGGTATTAAAAAAAAAAATATTAAACTATAAAATTTTATTTTCTTTAAAAACATTGAGTTTAACAATTTGTGGCTTCCATTCATTTATAAAATTTATTTCCTCTAAATTATTTAAAAAAGAAATATTTATATTAATCTCATAATCTGAATTATCTTTTATTTTAACCACAGAAAGATCTGCTAAATTTTCGTTTTTTAAAAGATTTTTTAGCTGTTCAAAATTAATAATCATATTTAAATTTAGATTTTTTCCAGTTTCCGTGTCATTATTTATTGTTTTCTTGAAATATGATATAATTGGTAAAAATAGACAACCAACTATTGTTAGGGTAATTGATACACCTAAATGAACTTTTGCTGCAATACCAATTGTTAATAATAAAAAATAAATTGTTAACTCATATGAAGATCTTACAGGTGTTCTAAATCTAATAATGGATAGAGCTCCTATCATTCCTAAACTTAGTGCTATATTTGATCCAATGACTACAGTTATTACCAATCCTAATACGGGTAGCATTCCACCGACGTATAAATTTAAACTATTTCTTAACCAAGGAAAGCTCTTATAAGAATTTATATAGCAAACTAACAAGCCTGATATTAAACAAAATGGTAATTTTGTAAGTAGAAATAATAGGTCAAGATCAGATGGATTTAATTTTGAGTAAAACTCTAGCAATATAGTAGTTAATTGGTCCATAACTATATATATCTTAGATTATTACTATTACCTAATATTAATTTACATATAAAGATTTGATCTAGAATTTTGTTTTTGATGTACATTAAAAATTATAAAATTAGATATTATTATATCTATTTTTTTTCTTTTAATGATAAATTAATTTGATTTTTTACATGGAAAAAATTAGAAAAAATTTTATTTATAGCATCAAAGTGAAAAATAAATTTAACATAGTTTTTGATATTGGAAAAGAAAATGCCAAAATCATATTATTTGATCAAGATGGAAAAATCATAAAACTTTTAAAAACAAAATATCCTCTAATAAAATTTAAAAAAAATTTTTATTTTAAAGATATTAATTTTTTAATAAATTGGTTCAAAAATAAAATTTACTCACTTAATAAAAAATATAAAATAGATAGTATAATTACATCAACACATGGCGCTGCTATTGGTTTAATCGATAAAAATGAAAAAATACTTTTTGGAATTATGGATTATGAAAATGATTATCAATCTATTGATAAGCAATTTAATAAAATTTTACCAAAATATAATACAACATTTAGCCCAAATTCAGAAAAAGGTTTAAGTTTAGGAAAACAAATTTTATATATTAAACTTAAACACAAAAAAATTTACAACCAAATTCAAAATATTTTAACATTACCTCAATTTATTTCGTGGATTTTTTCGAAAAAAAAAGTATCTGAGATTACTTATTTAGGAAATCACACTCATCTTTGGAATTTTAAAAAAAATAATTTTTCCTCATTAGTTAATAAACTTAATATAAAAAAAAAATTTCCTAAAATTAAAAAAGCTGGAACTGTAATTGGCTATTACATTTTTGACAAGAGGATTGCTGAACAAAAAATTAAAATTTTAAATGGTATACACGATAGCGACGCTGCTTACTCACTGTTTCTGAACAGTAAAGTTAAAAAATTTAATATAATTTCATCAGGTACACATTTTGTTTTAATGAATCCAAATGTTTCAACAAGATTCTTGATTCAAAATAAGGATATGTATTCTGGATTAAATATTTATGGAAAAAAAGTTCCTACGATAAGATTTATGGGAGGGAGAGAATATAATGATTTAATTGAAAAATTTAATCTTAAAAATTTTAAGAAATCCTTCTATAAAGATTTTTTTAATAAAAAAAATTTTCTTTATCCTACATTTGGAATAGGTGGTCCGTTTCAAAAGATAAAAGGTAAATTAAATAATTTAAAATTTAGAAACAAAAATGAAAAATATATGGCAACTGTGACATACATAGCTTTTGCTACAAATTATTGCCTTGATCTGCTTAAATCGAAAAATAACATAATAATTACTGGGCCTCTGATAAATAATACAGATATTCTTCAAATTCTAAATTCTCTAAAAGATAAAAAAAAAATTTATCTATATTCAGGACAAGAAGCTACTGCAGTTGGTTGTAATATGTTAAATAAAAAAAACTATGAAATAGAATTAAAGATTTTCAAATGTAAAAAAATAAATCAAATTCAAGAAGCATACGATTATTGGGAAAAAAAAATTAATAAATTAAGCTATTAAACGATCCCAGATGAAAAAGAATTTTTTTTTCTTCTAATCTTTGATTTATTTTCTTTATAATTCAATCTTCTATAAGTGTTAATTGGATTAATTGCATTATCATTTTCAAATCTTATTTGTTTAATTAAGCTTCTTACATCTGTGTTATATGCATTTTTTAACAAATTATTAATTCCAATAATATCATTATCAAGCTGTAACGTTTCTAGCTCTTCAAAATTTATTAAAAGAGATTTAACAAAGGCATTTAATATTTCATCTGTACTTAGTATCAAACTTTCAATTGGATCTGTAACGTTATGAGATTGATCAATCATATAAGAAATTTTGTTAAATTTTTTAATATTTTTTTTATTAGTTAATTCGCAAAAAATTAAAAATAATCTGAAAGGATTAATAGAACCTGAATCTAAATCATCATCACCATAATGACTATCATTAAAATGAAAACCTCCTAATTTATTTAAACCTAATAATCTTGATACAATCATTTCAATATTTGTATTTGGTAAATGATGTCCAAGATCTATTAAAGACAAAGCCTTTGGTCCAAGTTGTTTGGCACAAATATAACTAGTGCCCCAATCATTAATTACTGTTGAATAAAAAGCTGGTTCGTAAGGCTTGTATTCAATTAGCATTTTCCAATCTAAAGGTAATTTCTTATAAATTTCTTCCATAGATTTCATATAATTTTCTAAAGATTTTGAAAAACTTTGTTGACCAGGAAAATTAGTTCCATCTCCTAACCAGACTGTTAGTCCTTTTGAACCGAGTATTTTACCTTTTTTAATACATTCAATATTAAGTTCTATAGCCTTATCTCTTATTGCTTTCTTATTATTTGTTAAACTTCCAAATTTATATGAATTTTTTGTTTCTGAAAAATCTTGAAAAGTATTTGAATTTACTAAATCAAAATTTAAACCATAATTGTTAGCATAATCTTTTAATTCACTATAATCACTAACATTATCCCATGGGAAATGTGGAGAAATTGATGAATTTGATCCTGTTAAATCATTTACCACAGCACAGTCCTCAATTTTTTCAAAAATATTTGTTGGTTCACCTATTCCAGGAAATCTTCCAAACCTTGTTCCTCCAGTTCCAACACCCCAAGAAGGAAGTGCTAAATTAAAATCAACAACTTTTTTTTTAAGAGAATTCAAATCTATTTTTAATTTTAATATTTTTTCCTGAAAATAATTAAAATCTTTATCTTGTTCTTTTACAAATCTTTTATTATTTTTTTCAATAAAATTTTTATTTATAGCTTCAAACATATTTATTTAACTTACCTTATTTTGGTAAAATTTTTTAACAAATGATGTTACAGAAACAGTTAAAATCAATAAAAATCCAGTAAATATTATAATTCCTACACCAGGAATGTTTAATAAACTTAATCCAAAACTAACCATTCCTAATATTAAGACTGATAAAAAAACTCCTATAATTGATCCATACCCACCATAAATATAAACACCACCAAAAACAACCATGGTAATTATTTCAAGCTCCCATCCAAGTGCAATATTGGGTTTTACGCTGGATAATCTTCCTGATAAAAAAAGAGCAGCAATTGAAGAAAACAAGCCACTTAAACTAAAAAGGGTAAAAACATATCTGTCTGTTTTAATTCCAGAAAACTTTGCTGCTTCTGGATTGTTCCCAATCATAAAGATTTCTTTACCATAGTATGATTTATGTAAAAAAAAATAAAATATAATTACTAATATTAAAAAAAGAACAAATGAATAGGGAAGTAGATTTAAAATATAGCCATTTCCAAGTTCAAGTATTACATTTGGAAAATTAGAAAAATATTGATCCTCTAAAATTACATATGATATTCCCCTAAATAATGACATTGTTCCAATTGTTACGATTATTGAGGGTATTCCATAAAAAGTTATTAAAAATCCGTTAAAAGCACCGCACAACAAACCACAAATCAATGTGAGACTAGAAGAAAAAAAAAAGGAAAATCCTAATGAGTTAAAATAACCAAATACACAAGCAGAAATTGCTATAATTGATGCTACAGACAAATCAATCTGTCGGGAAATAATTATTAAAGTCATTATCAAAGCTATAATTGCTTTTTCGCTAAATAAAAAAGTACTATCAATAAGATTTGTTAAATCAAAAAAATATGGAGAACTATAAGTATTAATTAAAAAAACAGAAATTAATACAAAAAATAAAATAAATTCTTTTGTATATAAAAATTTTTTCATATTTAATATTTTTCAACTAATATTATTTTTTCTTTCTTTTTATCATTTTTGTTATTTATAATAATTGCAAATAATATTATTACCCCTGATATTGCAAGTTGCCAAAATTGAGAAATGTCTATTGATGGCAAAATGTTTTTGATCAAACCAATTAATAATGATCCTAATAAACATCCAACTACAGATCCTATGCCACCCATAACACTTATACCTCCAACAACACAAGCAGAGATAACAGTTAATTCAAATCCTATAGCTATTTGTGATGAAGCAACTGAATATTTGGCAACCCATAAATAACCGCACAAACCTGAAAACAATCCTGAAATTATATAGGCTGACAAAATATAAAAAGTTGAATTAATACCAACAAATTTTGCGCCTACAGGATTGTCCCCAAGTGCATAAAAGTTTCTTCCGAATCTAGTATAATTTAATAAAAAATAGGTAATTAAAAAAATTATTATTGAAATCCAGATCATTATTGGCATTGTTAAAAATTTAATATGAATAAATGCTAAAAAATTTTTTGAAAATTCATGTGCATATATTTGTTTTCCATCGCTTATAAAATATATCAAACCTCTATAAACACTTAAAGTTCCTAGTGTAGTTATTATAAAAGGAACCTTTAAATAACCAATTAGAATTCCATTAAATAATCCAAGGAATGCTCCAATGAAACAAGAAATAATAATAAAAAAAAATACTGGGATATCTGGATTAATTTGAGTGAGCAATGAAATAATCATACCTGATAATGCAAGATTTGAAGCAACAGACAAATCTATTGCTCTAATCAAAATCACAAACATTTGACCTAAAGCAAGAATTATTAATATTGAGGTATCATTTAAAATATCTAGGAAACTTGCGTAATTCAAAAATAAAGGATTTATAAATCCTACTATTAAAAATAAAAGAATTAAGATCAGTAATAAAATTAGATTTCTATTTAAAATAAAATCTTTCATGTATTATGCTTTATAAATAACTAGTGCTTTCCATAATATCTTCAGCATTATTAATTTTAGTATCAAAAATTTTTTTTATTATTCCTTTTTCCATTACAACAACCCTATTACAAACATCCATTATTTCAGATAAATCAGAGGAAACGATAATAATTGAAATTCCATTATTCACCAATTTCTCCATAAATTTATGAATTGTTTGTTTAGAACCTATGTCTACACCTTTAGTTGGCTCATCAAGAATAATAATTTTAGGAGTTGTGGTGAGCCACTTACCTAAAACTACCTTTTGTTGATTACCACCAGATAAATTATCAATTTTATCATTTGATTCATTAAATTTTATATTCAGTTTATTTTTTAAGTCTTCCGAAATTAAATCTTGTTTATTTATATCTAATATTCCATATGATGAAATTCTATTTAATACAGTCATTGTCAAATTATCCCTTATTGACATATTTTCAATTATACCAAAATCTTTACGCTCTTCAGTTAAATAAACAATTCCACTATCTATAGCATCTGATGGTTTTTTAAAATTACACTTAGAATTTTTTAAAATAATTTCACCACTATCATAATTGATTATTGAAAATATTGATTTCATTACCTCACTTCGACCAGATCCAACTAAACCATAAAATCCTAATATTTCTCCTTCATTTAATTCAAAGCTTATATTTTTAAATTGATTTTTCTTAGACAGATTTTTTATTTTTAAAATTGGTTTGTATAAAATATTTTTCTTATTAATTGAACTCTCCTGCATTAATTTACCCACCATTTTTTTTATAATTTCTTTTTTTGATAAATTATTTACGTAATTCGTTTCTGCTATTTTTCCATCTCTTAAAATTGTAACTTCATCACAAATTTTAAAAATTTCGTCTAATTTATGGGTAATAAAAATAATTGATTTATCTCTATTTTTTAAATTTATTAAAACATTAAATAGTTGATCTACCTCTTTTTTTGACAAAGCAGCTGTTGGTTCATCCATTATAATTATTTTTGAGTTCTGAGATAAGGCTCTAGCAATTTCTATTATATGGTGATCGGCAATACTAAGATTTTTTACTATCTCGCTAGGATCAATTTCTGACTCCAAACTATTAAGTATTGTTTTTGCCTCCTGTTCTAAATCTTTCCAATTAATTAAAATATCTTTTTCTAAAAATTGTTTTCCAATAAAAATATTTTCAGTAACAGATAAATTCTCAAACATAACTGTTTCTTGATGAATTACAGAAATATCATTTTTTAAAGATTTTACAGGATTAGTAATGTTAGTTTGTTTTCCTTTTAATAAAATTTCTCCTTTATCAGGTGAATAAATGCCTGTTAAAATTTTGACTAATGTAGATTTACCTGCTCCATTTTCACCAACTAAAGCATGAATTGATTTTTTTTTTAGTTTAAAATCTATATTGTCTAAAGCTTTTATACCTGGAAAAAACTTGCTAATTTTTTTTAATTCCAACATTACTATTAAGATTTAGATTTATACTTCTAATAAAAAGAATTGATAGACTTAAAAGATTTCTGCAAACTTATCGATGTTTGTGATATCAAAAATAAATGGATCAGCCATAGCTGCATTATTTCCAGATCCGATACAAATTTTACCCATTCTTCCTGACGGAATACACTCTCCGCTTTTACCCTTAAATTTATCCGTTATGATTTGATATGAAAGATATATTGCTGAATAACCTAAATCTATAGGGTTCCATATGCCAAATTGCTTTACAGCACCACTTTTAACATAAGCTTTCATTTCACTTGGTAAACCTAAGCCAGTAACATAAATTTTGCCAATCAATCCTTTATCCTCAACTGCTTTAGCTGCTGCAGCTATACCAACAGTTGTTGGAGCAATTATTGCTTTAAGATTAGGATGTTTTTTAAACAATCCTAATGCTTCCTGATAACTTTTATCAAATAAATCATCTCCATAAACTGTATCAACCCACTTCATTTTTGAATATCGGCTTTTAGAAAATTCTTTTTTCATTTCTTTAATCCAAGCATTTTGATTTGTGGATTGACTTGTTGCGCTGAGTATCGCTATTTCACCTTCGCCATTTATTGAATTATAAGCCCATTTTATGTTTGAGCTTCCAATTAATGATGTGTTTGAAGGATCAAGATTCATTATTCTTCCATCTTCAGCTATACCAGAGTCCCAAGAGATTATTTTAATTCCTCTTTTCATTGCTTTTTTCGTTATTGGTACAAGTGCGTCTCTATCATTCGCTGAAATAGCTATCGCATCAACCTTTTGTGCTATAAGTGAGTTTATCACTTCAATTTGAGCCTCAGCTGTTGTAGTAGCCGGTCCAGTATAAATAACTTTAATATTCCCAATTTCTTTTGCTGCTTCTTGCGCTCCCTCTGCGGCAGCCTCAAAAAAACCTATCCCAAGACCTTTAACAACTAATCCTATTCTTAATTCTTTTGCATCTAAACTTTTTGTAAATAAAACAAAAAATAAAAATAAAAAAAGAGTAATTTTTATTGAAATGGTTTTAACTGATATCATTAATTAATAGTATACGATTTAATAAAAATGTAAATATTATTTAAATAAATAGAATTAAAATGAGCAGAAAAGTAAATATAATGCCTATGGCTGGTGATGGCATTAGATTAAAAAAAGCTGGATATGTAGTGCCAAAACCCTTAATCGACTTTCAGGGTGAGCCTATGTTTATCAAGTCAGCTAAATGTATGCCTAATGCTGATTTATGGATTTTTATAACTAAAGAGGAATTTATCAAAAATAATAAAATAGACAAAATAATAAAAAAAAATTTCGAAAATTTTGAGATAATTACTGTTGGCAAAACTACAGAGGGTCAAGCTTCAAGTTGTTATCTTTCAAAAAAATTTCTAAATGATGGAGATAATATTTTCATTAATTCATGTGATAGTTTTATATCCTATAATAAAAAAAATTATGAAAATAAAATTAAAAATTCTGAGATAGTAGTTTTTTCAACTGATGCAAAATTAGTTCACAGAACAAATCCTAAATCTTACGGATGGATTAAAAAAAATAAAAATAAAGAATTTGAATTATCTTGCAAAAAACCTTTTAGTATCAATTTAAAAAATGAAAGACCTATAGTTGGATCTTTTGCCTTTACTAAAGCAACAATATTTATCGAAGCTTTAGATAGGCTTTTTTATAATAAGCTAAAAATTAATAATGAGTACTATTTAGATATGGCTATTTTTACAGCTATAGAGATGGGTTTTAAAATAGATGAATTAAAAGTGGAGGAATATATAGATTTGGGAAATAGTGAGGAGTTAGAAAATCAAAAATGATTGATTTAAGCATTGTAATTCCCTGCTACAATGAAGAAGATAATATAAATATTTTATTTAAAAATTTGCAAAAATTATTAAATAAAAATAAAAAAAAAATTGAGATAATAATAGTAGAAAATGGTTCTACAGATCAAACAAGATCGAAAATAAAAAAAGAATTTCTGTTCAAAAATAAAAAAATTAAACTAATTTTGATTAATAAAAACAAAGGATATGGCCATGGTATAATGACTGGTGTTAATAAATCTAAAGGTAAATATATATCTTGGTGTCATGCTGATTTACAAACAAAACCTGAAGATGTATTTGATGCATATATTAATAATATAAAATACTTAGTTAAAACTAAATCTGTAGTTAAAGGAAGAAGAATAAATAGAGATTATTTTGATCAAATTTTTACAATTGGAATGTCTATATTAGCAACTTTAGTTTTTGGCAGAAAACTTACAGATATTAACGCTATGCCAAAATTATTTCCAAGAGAATTTATAAAATTTATGAAAAAACCACCAAGTGATTTCTCTCTTGATGTTTATTTTTTAGTAATTGCAATTAAGGAAAGATACAAAATAATTGAACATGAAGTTAATTGGGGCGAAAGAAAATATGGTGAAGCTAAGGGTGGTGGGTCGATTAAAGCAAAATTCAATCTAACTCTTCAGACATTAAAACGTATTTTTCAATTAAAATACAGCAATATAAAATGAATTTGAAAAAAAAATATTCAATCTCAATAAATATTATAACTATATCATTTGTATTAATATTAATTTTAATAGCCTCACATTTAAGATTTTACAAATTAACAAAAACATACTCAGAATATGATGAGAATTTTATGATATCTCTTCATAAGGGTGCAATTGAAAATAAAAAAGTATCAATAAATCTTGGGCCAATAAATAAAGATATAAATATTAAACTTGAAATTTTACACAATTTAGAAAAATCAATTCTTCTTCCACTTTATGTAGCTTACGGCTCTACATACTCACCAGGTCAATATATTATCTTGCCATTAATACTTGATAAAAATGATAATTACGAGACTATAGTAAAAAAAAATAGATCAATTGCTGCTTTTGCATCTATTCTAACAATGATATCACTCTTTTTTTTATTTTACAGAATAGAAAAAAAAATCAGCCTTTTATCAGCATTAACATTATGCATATTTGGTTTTTCGATTAACAGTATAATGTATGCACATCATGGTGGTGTATATTCAACTTATGGATTAATAAATATTATAGGTTTAATCTTAATATATCTTACAATTGAAAAAAAAATAACAACCTATAATGCAATAACTTTAAACACTTTTTTGCTATATTTTTCATATTTAAATATTTTTTTTGTTTTACTTTTTTTTTATATAGAGGTTACTAGAAAAAATTTTAAAACTTTTTTTACTTCATTTTTTTTAAACAAAAAAAAATATCTCATTTTAAATTTAATAATTTTTATACCAATTCTTGTAACTTTTTTATTAAAGAACGAACACGATTATCATAGAGGAGAAAGTTTACCTGCAGTTGAAAATTATTTTGATTTTTTTGATTTTTTTATAATTTTAATGACACAATTATATTTGAGTATAAAATCATTATTTTCTGGATTTATACCTTACAACTCAAATATATATTTTTTATCTGTATTTAGCTTATTAATAATATTAATTTTTAATTGTATATTTAGAAACAAGAATTTTAAGGAAAAAACATTATTAATTGCTTGTTTAATATATTTTTTTCAATGGATTGTCTTATTTTGCTTTAATAAAATTCCTTTAGATCAAACAAGACATATATTAACTTTTTTTCCAGCAATATTGGTAATATTTTATCTCTCTATTAAGTCTATTAGAATTAACAATATTATTTACTTAGCTATTATTTTGTTGGCTTTACCTTTTGCATACTCTAATGCAAAACAAAATATAGAAAAAAATATTTCATTATACGATCTTAAATATCTTGAAAAACAAGACGAAGAATTAATACTTACTTATGATAGCTTGCAGCCACTATTGTTCTTTGAAAAAAAAAATAAAAAAGTTCATTTTACAAAGTTAGAACAATTTAAAAAAAATTATAAAAAATTAAATTTTCCTAATAAATTCATTGTAGTTGGTCACCATAAATCATTTTTTGATAAGAGTGTAGAAACACAATTTAAAAACGATTTTCCTGAAATATATAATGATTACTATATTGAAATCCTAATTGAAAAAAAAACTATAGAAAACTATTTATATAATAATTACCAGGATGCTGTTAATAATGGTTTTTATGTTTATAAATTTATTAAAAAATAATAAATTAATCATTTATAAATTTTTTTAAATTTTTTTTTGAAATCATCAGACTATCAATCTGTAACTCTAATTTTTTAAACTTTCTTATAAAAGTATTTAATTGTTTAGGTTTACCCCAAAACTCAGGTGAAACTAAACAAATCTTAAATTTTGTTAGAATTTTTTTATTTTCTTTTAAAATATCAAAATCTTTTATTGTATCTACCCACAACCATTTAATTTTTCCACTAAATTTTTGGGATAACTCTATTGGTTCATAAAATGAAAGTCTTGTTGCTAAAGCAACTTCTTTTTTTTTTAAAGATTTAAAAAAAAAGGGGGCCTCAACATCAAGTAAAAAAAAATTTTTTATACCTTTTTTTCTAACTCTATTTAAAACCTCCTCTTCAATTCCAGTTTCTTTAATATTTAAAACCAGAGTACCGTGGTTATATTCAGAAAGATATTCATCAAAACTGTCACCATTTTGGTATGGCTCATGATTTAATATTATTTTATCATTATAAACTCTTAAATCAATTTCGACTCCAACATTTTTATCTAATTTTTTTAATTCATTTATTTTATTTATTCTATGAATAATTAATTCCATAAATTTTATATTTTATATTATACTTGCAAAGCTTTAATTAAATATTTTTTTTTAAGTTTACAATCGTTATAACCTCTTTTAACCACATTAAGATATCTTTCAGTTGGAAATTTAAATGATGATTTTTTTACCATTGTATAAGTCATTACTTTTTTTCCGTAATAATAAAAATAATGCTTTTTATAAAGAATTGGAAAGTCCTCATAAACATCTAATTTTTTCTCATCATTTTTTGAAATTTCAAACAAACCACCTGGTACGATTGAATTCTTTTTAGGGTCTATATCAGCAGCTCTATACTTACTTCTAAAAGTTAATTTATAATCTTTTAAATTAATTTTTTTTAAAAAAACACTATCTTTACATCTTCTTTTCATTTGAAAATGATTCAAATTACTACCATAAGCAAAATAAAGCATTTAACGATCCACTACTTCAATTTTTTTTTCATTCACAAACTCTAAAATTTGTGAGTTACAATTATCTATTTTAAACTGATCT
>Ga0209335_10003205_pt1 | contig 16532 bp, 15 predicted proteins | sample COG_09_FD_184753 | JGI IMG/M metagenome (GOLD analysis project Ga0209335, IMG submission 184753) | Pelagic Microbial community sample from North Sea - COGITO 998_met_09 (SPAdes) (version 2) | ecosystem: Environmental > Aquatic > Marine > Neritic zone/Coastal water | place: Helgoland, sampling...
TAATTGATATTTTTATTTTTTGAAAAAATATCTGTAAACTTCGATTTTTTATTAATGGAGCCAATATCAGTATTAAGGCTTAATAATACTATAATAAATATTGTAGAGAGTAATATGGCCATTATAACTAACGAGATGTAAAAGCTTGTGTAAGACAAGAGAAGGGCGCCAAATAAAAAACCAAGTCCTTTAATAGCGTTTTTTGAGCCCGTTAATAAAGAAACCCATTTGAATAATTTTGAGTTTTGATCTGGCGATAATAATTTAACTGAGCTTTTAGCGCTCATTTTAGTCAAATCTTTAGCTATGCCTGACAATCCTTGTGTAAACATTACAAAAGTAACTAAATAGGGTATGTTCCAACTTTGGTTAACTTGAGATAAAATCAACAAAGATAAAATTTGAAGAATTATCCCTGCAAATAATGTTTTATTAAGCCCAAATCTTTTTGCTATCCAACCGGCTGTAAGATTGGTAATCATGCCTAAAAATTCATACAACAGAAACAAATATGCTAATTGTAATGGCGTAAACCCTAAAATATGAAAATGGAGAAGCACTATCATTCTTAATGCGCCATCCGTAAGCATAAAAAACCAATAGGCAAGAGTGATTAAAACAAAAGAAATTTGATTATTTTCAAGGTTAATCATTATTAAATATTTTTTGCTACCATGCCAACTATGTCGACTAGTCTATTTGCGTATCCCCATTCATTATCATACCATGCATAGACTTTAACTTGTGTTTCATTTACAACCATTGTAGACAAGCTATCAACAATACAGCTTCTGGGATCATTAACAAAATCAGAAGAAACTAATGGACGTTCTTCATACCCTAAAATACCTTTTAGTTCATTTTCACTGGCTGATTTAAATAGACTATTAATTTGTTCTATATTGGTTGATGATTTCATCTCGAAAACGCAATCAGTTAGAGAGCTATTTAAGATAGGAACTCTAACAGCATGGCCATTTAATCTTCCTTTTAACTCAGGGTAAATTAATGAAATAGCTTTTGCTGATCCAGTAGTCGTGGGTATTAAATTATTAATTGCAGATCTGCCTCTTCTAAGGTCTTTGTGGGGTATGTCGACTAAGGTCTGGCTATTTGTTAAATTATGAATTGTTGTTATAGAACCGTGATTTATACCAATTTTCTCATGTAAAACTTTAATTACAGGTGCTATGCAATTTGTAGTGCAGCTTGCTGCTGTTATTATATTATGTTTTTCTGGTTTATATATATTATGGTTTACACCATACGCAATATTGACAATGTCATTATCATTGATTGGTGCGGAAACTATTACTTTTTTCACACCTTTGTTAAAATATTTTTGTAGTATAGAAGTTTTTTTATTTGCTCCAGTACAATCAATTAGTATGTCAATCTTTTCTAGATCAAGGTTATCAATGTCATTTGAAAAACTTGTTTTAATTGTTTCATTGTTAATTTTAACAAAGTTTTTGTCTGCTTGAAAGTTACAATCCCATTTTCCATGAATGCTATCAAATTCTAGACTGTGTAGTAAAGAGGCACTGTCTCCATTTAACTCATTTAAATACTTAATCTTAAAATTTTTAGAAATTAAAAGTTTCAGGACAAGTTTACCAATTCTACCTACACCGTTGATTGCTAAATTGACCATTTTAAACCTCAAAAATTTTTACATATTATATCTATTTAATGATGTGATAATTTAATGTAAACTTATTTAAAGTTTATTCATTACAGATTTATTACGCTTTAAGAAATTATTAAGATGAGCAACAAAATTATACCATCAAATATAAAAAATTTAAGCCAACTTTTGGATGATGGCTTAATTCTCTGTGATAGTCTAGGTTTCATTATTTCATCAAATTCTATGGCACAGCAATTTCTTAATCAGAAATTAAAAAATAAAAATATTAATGATTTTATTAATATATTTGAATTTAAAAATTTAGAAGAAAGCCATTCAAGTGGAAGTTTAAGTGATGAGTTTCATTTCCAAACAAATGATATCTTAAAAAGATCTCTTATTATTAAAGCAACAAAAATTGAAGAAAATTTGTATGCTATTCTTTTGCTAGATATGACACTTCAAAGAAACTTAGAAAAAGTAAGACGTGACTTTGTCGCAAATGTAAGTCATGAGCTGAGATCGCCTTTGACAAGCTTAGTTGGCTTTATTGAGACTTTATTATCTGGTTCAGTTAATGATGAAAAAGACCGCAATAAGTTTCTAAAAATTATGGATGAAGAAGCAAAGCGTATGAATAGATTAATCGATGACATTTTGTCATTGTCAAAAGTGGAGACAGAAGAACATATTACACCTAACACAACTATTTCACTTATAGACCCAATAAAACATATTATTTCATCTATTAATGAAAAAAGTTTAAAAGAAGACAACAAAATATTAATTGAGGATTTAAGAAGTGATCCTCATAAAAATTGTTTTATCAGCGGAGATATTGATGAAATCAATCAAGTATTCGTAAATCTTTTAGAAAATGCCATCAAATATGGTTTTGATAATACTAATGTCATAGTGAGGATTGAGCAGGAAAAAAATAAAGAAATTAAAGTCAGTGTTATTAATAGGGGAGAAGGAATACCTAATAAATATATAGACAGATTAACTGAGAGATTTTTTCGTGTTGATAAAGCAAGATCAAGGAAAATAGGTGGGACTGGTCTTGGCTTAGCAATTGTAAAGCATATTCTTATCAAGCATAGAGCACAATTATCTATAAATAGCACTCCTAATGAAGAAACTAATTTTTCAATCACTTTTCCAATAATAAAATAAAAATGTAATAAAACTGTAATATTTATTAATTATTTGTTTCATTAATAAATAATTGGGAGTCTTTAATGACAAATAAAACTGATAAGACAGATTACAGATATGTTAATGATTTAAGACGGTTAGCTTATTCCCAAGGCAAATTAATTGAACAAAAAAAACTCCTGATATTATTAGGTATATCAGCAATTTTTTTAATTTTAGTAGCTGTAGCAGTTGAGCAATATATATCCTTAGGAAGTGAACAAACTTTTATTTTAGTTGCGGCTGCAATGATTGGCGGATATATGGCGCTGAATATTGGTGCAAATGACGTTGCAAATAATATGGGCCCAGCTGTTGGTGGAAAAGTAATATCAGTTGGGACAGCTGTTATAATTGCGGCTGTTTGTGAGAGCTCTGGTGCTTTGTTAGCTGGAGGTGATGTTGTCAGCACTGTCTCAAAAGGTATTATATCTCCAGGTGAATTTATAAATACAACACAATTTAGATATTTGATGTTGAGTGCGTTACTAGCCGCTGCTCTTTGGATTAATTTGGCTACTTTTTTTAATTCTCCTGTTTCAACAACCCATTCTATTGTAGGAGGTATTCTTGGTGCAGGTCTTACTGTTGCAGGAGCTTCGATCGTCAATTGGGGAACAATGGCTGCGATTGCAGCAAGTTGGGTTATTTCTCCTGTTTTTGGAGGGTTGGTAGCTGCACTTTTACTATACTTAATAATTGTTAAAATTTTAAATGTAAAAGATAAAAAAGAAGCGGCTTCTAAATGGGTTCCCATTCTGATTTCGCTTATGGCAGGTGCTTTTACAGCTTATATGGCTCTGAAAGGCCTTAAAAAAATATATAAATTCAACACCAATGAAGTCTATTTATATACTTTTATGTTCATGGTTTTGGCCTATTTACTTTCTAAACCTTACATAAAGAACAAAGTTAAAACTTTGGAAAATAAGAAAGAAGATATTTATAAATTATTTCACTTACCTCTTTTATTTGGTGTTGCGCTATTATGTTTTGCTCATGGTGCCAACGATGTAGCTAATGCTGTTGGTCCACTTGCTGCAATAGTTAGTACATTTACACCTAATGAAGGAATAGCTGCAAAAGTGTCTATCCCATTATGGGTGATGGTTATTGGAGCAATAGGTATTGCTTTAGGGTTGTTATTATTTGGTCCTAAATTAATAAATACAGTAGGTCAAAAAATAACTAGATTAAATGCCCCAAGAGCTTATTGCGTTGCCCTGTCTTCTGCAATTACAGTGTTAATTGCTACAACCTTAGGTTTACCAGTTAGCTCTACTCATATTGCCATAGGCGCTATTTTTGGGATTGGTTTTTTAAGAGAGTTTAGAGAAAATCCAGAAAGGAAGTCTTCTTCAACTTCAAGAACTAAAAGAAAATTAGTTAGGAGAAATTTTGCATATTCTATAGGGGCAGCTTGGATAATAACTGTACCTGCGTCTGCAACTATTGCGGGTTCTATTTATTATTTAATAAGTACAATTTCTTTTTAATTAAACTTTTAAAAAAAATGTAATATTTCTGAAATATTTCTTTCATATAAAAGGTTCAAATAAGGGTTATTCAATTAAACCTTTATTCGGAGTTAAAAATGAAAAAAATGATTATTTTGACGAGTGTTATTTCTAGTTTAGTGCTAACAACTGTTGCTCAAGCTAGAGATTCAATAAGTGTTGCAGGGTCTTCAACAGTTTTACCATTTGCTAGAATCATCGCAGAACAACTTGGTAAAAATCCAAACTTTAAAACTCCAGTGGTAGAATCAGGTGGATCTTCCGTTGGTAAAAAAGGAGTTTGTGACGGTGTAGGTACAAAATTTATCGACATAGGTAATGCTTCTTCTAGAATGAAAGTTAAAGAACTAGAATACTGTGAAAAAAATGGTGTTAAGTTAACTGAAATTAAAGTTGGTTATGACGGTATTGTCGTTGCTAATTCAAAAAAAGGTAAAGTTTTAAATATTTCCAAATCTGATTTAGGAAAAGCTTTAACAGCAAAGGTAGCTATTAAAGGTAAATTAGTAGATAACCCTTATAAAAAATGGAGTGATGTTAATCCATCATTACCCAACGTTGAGATTAGAGTTTACGGACCCCCAACAACATCTGGAACAAGAGCATCATTTGCTGAAATGGTTAATGAAAAAGGTTATTGTAAAAAAGATGTTGATGCTAAAGCTGCTTTAAAAGCTGCTGGTATGAAAGCAAAGAAATGCCGTGCAATGAGAACGGACGGCGCATTTATTGAAGCTGGTGAACAAGACAATCTTATAGTTCAAAAGTTAAATGAAGATACATTAGCATACGGTATTTTTGGTTTTTCATACTTAGATCAAAATTCAGACACCTTACAGGGTGCAGTTATAAGTAAAACAGCTCCAACATTCGAAAATATAGCTGGAAACAACTATTCAGTCTCAAGAGCATTATATTACTACGTGAAACATCAACATATTGGTGTTGTGCCTGGTGTAAAAGAATATATGGCTGAATGGACAAAGCATTGGAGTAATGATGGAGCGTTATCTGATGCTGGCATGATACCAATGCCAAAATCAGAAAGAGATAAATTTAAGTTAGCTATGACAAATCTACCAGTTTTAAAAGCTGCTGATTTGAAATAAAATTTTAACTTTTAAAGGCTGGCATAATTGCTAGCCTTTTAATTTTGGGGATTAATTTGTTCAGTTTTTATATACTTGTTGGTATATTATTAATCTCTTTTGTTTTCTTTTTTCTTGGAAAGAATCAAGCAAAAAAGGTAGCATATACTAATAAAAAAAAACTTCACTCATTGATACATTATTACGGTCTTTATTCCTTATTGTCATCATTGATACCAACTTTGGGTATTTTTTTTGCTATTACTATCTGTGATGATTTATTGTTTGCCGAATTAATAAAAAAATATATTCCGGATGAAGTTGTTAATTCTAAAGATTACAATTTTACGATTGTGTTAGCTCAGATAAATAATTCTGTTGAAGGTTTAATATTTGGAACACCGCCAGAGTGGGTTGCAAATGCAGCTGCGATTTGGAAATCTTGGGTATTAAAGTCAAATACTATTACAGTGGCTGTTTGTACAATAACAATTTTTATATTTGGTTTCTTTAGTTTAAAAAAAATTCAGTATGAGTTTCGTTCTCGTAACGCTGTTGAAAAAATAGTTACTTCAATTTTAGCAGTAAGCTCTATGATTGCAATATTAACTACAATTGCAATTATTTTCTCTGTTGTTTTTGAATCGATTAGGTTTTTTGCTTTAATTCCTTACGATGAGTTTTTGTTTGGTACTATTTGGAACCCACAATTTGAAGGTGCAGATAGAGCTGGTTCAGGACAAGAAGGTTTATCACAATATGGAGCAATACCTTTATTTGCTGGTACTTTTCTAATATCAATAATTGCTTTGTGTGTATCTGTGCCTGTTGGTTTGTTTAGTGCTATTTATTTGTCCGAATATGCTACAAGTAAAGAAAGAGCGTTTTTTAAACCACTTTTAGAAATTTTAGCTGGTATACCAACTGTTGTTTATGGTTTTTTTGCTGCTTTAACTGTTGCGCCTTTTTTAAGGTCTTCAGGTTCAATCTTTGGTCTTAATGTTGCCTCAGAGTCAGCCTTGGCTGCAGGATTAGTAATGGGAATTATGATAATCCCTTTTATTTCATCTTTATCAGATGACGTTATAAATGCTGTTCCTCAATCACTTCGTGATGCAGGGTATGGCTTAGGATCAACAAAAAATGAAACCGTAATGAAAATTGTATTGCCGGCTGCTTTGCCTGGTGTTGTTGCTAGTATTATTCTTGCTGTTTCAAGAGCAGTAGGTGAAACTATGATTGTTGTGATGGCTGCAGGATTGGCAGCCAACCTTACAGCTAATCCCTTGGAAGCTGTTACTACTGTTACATCTCAAATTGTTACAATATTGGTAGGTGATCAGGAATTTGAGTCTGCTAAGACTTTATCAGCATTTGCCTTAGCTTTAACGCTTATAATTATAACACTGGCAATGAATTTTTATGCTTTGCACATTGTAAAAAAATATAGAGAGCAATATGAATAACAAAATTATTTCTCCATCAGATGCATTAGATATAGTTAAAAAATCTATTGTAAAAAGACGGTCTAGAGATAATCGGCTAAAATTATTTGGAAGAATTGCCATAGGTGTAGCTGTATGTTTTTTGTTAACTTTGTTTTATTCAATCTTTACAAAGGGTTACCCTGGTTTTTTTCAGTACTATGTTACTCTAGATATTAAATTTGACAGAGAAAGAATTGACCCCAAAGGTGACCTTTCAGATAATTCGTTATTTGATGGTGAAGCCAGCATAATTGTAAACGAATCTCTATACTCAATTATTCAACCCAAAGGTAGAAAAGAAAAAAAACTTGCAAAAAAAATAGTTTCCTCTGGTAAAGATGTAAGAATTGCAAAGATGGTAAAAAATAATCCTTCTTTATTCGGAACAACAACAAGCGTTAAGTTTGCTTTGGATGATGATGTCGATAGTTTTTTGCGTGGCTATTTAAAAAGAGAAACACCAGAAAATGAGAGAAGAATTAGTGATAAAGCAATCCAATTTATAGATAAATTAAACGAAGAAGGAAGAATTTCATACGAATTTAGTGATTATATTTTAGGTGGTAGTGCTTCAGGTAACGCCGAAATGGCTGGTATTAAAGGCGCCTTTATTGGATCAATGTTAACTTTATCTGTTTGTTTGTTAATTGCTTTTCCTTTAGGTGTGGCAACCGCAGTCTATTTAGAAGAGATTGCTAAAAAAAATCGAATTACTGAGTTTATAGAAGTAAATATTAATAATCTAGCTGCAGTTCCATCAGTCGTTTTTGGTATTATGGGATTAGCAATTTTCATAAGTATATTTGGTATGCCTAGATCTATCCCTTTAGTGGGTGGTATGGTGTTAGCCTTAATGACCTTACCAACAATAATTATTTCGTCTAGGGCAGCTATAAGGGCGGTCCCGCCTTCGGTAAGAGATGCAGCTTATGGGATAGGAGCTTCTAAGATTCAGGTCATTTTTCATCACGTTATTCCTCTAGCAATGCCTGGAATGTTAACTGGTACAATTATAGGCATGGCCCAAGCATTAGGTGAAACAGCTCCTTTGTTAATGATTGGTATGGTTGCTTTTATTGTAGATGTTCCTAATAGCGTATTAGATCCTGGTACAGTCTTACCAGTTCAAATATTCATGTGGGCGGATTTTGCTGAAAGAATGTTTATTCAAAAAACAAGCGCAGCGATAATAGTTTTATTAGGCTTTCTAATAAGTATGAATGCATTAGCTGTTTATTTAAGAAAAAAATTAGAAAGACGATGGTAATGGAGATAATCGATGCTTATTAATAACGACTTAAAAACTCTAGATTTAACAGTAGGTGACGTGTTTTCCCAAAACCCTCGTCTAAAAGCTAGAAATGTTAGTGTTTTTTATGGTGATAATAAAGCAATAGACAACGTTACAATTGATATTGGCAATAAAGAAGTAATTTCATTTATAGGTCCTTCAGGGTGCGGAAAATCAACTTTTTTGAGATGTTTTAACAGAATGAACGATACAATAGATTCTTGCGCTGTTAAGGGAGAAATAACTATTGATGACGAAAACATTTATGATAAAAAAATTGATGTTGTCCCTCTAAGAGCACGTATTGGAATGGTTTTCCAGAAACCTAACCCTTTTCCTAAATCTATTTACGATAATGTTGCTTATGGTCCAAGAATACACGGGTTATCCGAAAACAAAGAGCATTTAGATGGAATTGTCGAAGAGTCTCTTAAAAGAGCTGGGTTATGGGAGGAGGTTATTGATAGACTTGACAGTCCTGGTACTGGATTGTCAGGTGGTCAGCAACAAAGGTTATGTATTGCTAGAGCAATTGCAGTCAGTCCAGAGGTAATTTTGATGGATGAACCTTGTTCGGCACTTGATCCTATAGCAACAGCAAAAATTGAGGAGTTAATTCACGAACTTGGTAATGATTACTCAATAGTGATTGTAACTCACTCTATGCAACAAGCTGCAAGAGTTTCAAAAAAAACTGCTTATTTTCATCTTGGAAAATTAATAGAAGTTGGAAGAACTAAAGATATATTTACAAGACCTCAACACCACCAAACGGAAGCATACATATCAGGTAAAATAGGATAGGTTTATAAATGGAAAATACACATATTTCTTCATCTTTTGATAAAGATCTCAACAAATTAAATGACAATTTATTAAAACTTGGAAATACAGCTCTTGATCAATTTGAAAGTTGTATAAATAATTTTGGCACCCAAAATTTAGATGAGATAAAAACAGTTATTAGTAATGACAAAATTTTGGATGATTTAGATGATAAGGTCCAAAAGTATGGATTTGAAATTATTGCTCTTAGAGCACCACAGGCAGCTGACTTAAGGAGAGTCATTGTTGCTTTGAAAATTGCAACTATTTTTGAAAGAATTGGTGATTATTCAAGAAATATATCTAATAGAACAAAATTATTAATTGAGCTTAAATATACCGATTTACCTGGTGTAAACATTGGTAAGATGGGACAAAAAACACAAACGATGTTTGAAGACGTTTTGGATGCTTACATTAATGAAGATGATAAATTAGCTGTTAAAATAAGAAATTCAGACATCAAAATAGATAAAATGCATACAGAATATTATTTAGAAATTATATCTCATATGCAAAGAAAGAAAAACTTTGCCCCAACCGGTGCTCATCTTCTTTTTATAGCCAAAAACATTGAACGTGTTGCAGATTATATTACTGATGTTGCTGAACAAATTTATTTTTTGGTAAATGGACGTGCCTTGTCTGATCTTAGGCCAAAAGCTGATAAAACTAGTTTAAAAATACCAAATTAAAGGATTTGATTTATTATGGATATAACTATTTTAATTGCTGATGATGAGCCAAATCAATTAGAGTTAATGGATTATAATTTAAGAAATGCTGGCTTTTCTATAATCAAAGCTTCAAATGGTTTAGAGGCTCTTGAATTAATCGAAAATCATTCTCCTGATTTAATAATTTTGGATTGGATGATGCCAAAAATGTCTGGAATCGATGTTTGTCGAACCTTAAGGTCCAGATCAGAAACCAAACTACTTCCTATTATTATTTTAAGCGCTAGAAGTGAGGACTCTGATAAATCACTTGGCTTAGATACTGGTGCAGATGATTATATTTCGAAACCATTCTCTCCAAAAGAACTTTTATCAAGGGTAAAAGCTCTACTAAGACGTTCTAGACCTGCTCTTGTAAATGATATTCTTCAGCATAATAATCTAACATTGTCACTTGGTGAGATGGAGGTTACTTATTTTGATAAAGAAGTGAAATTAGGGCCTAAAGAATTTAAATTGCTTACATTATTAATGGAAAGGCCAGGTCATATATTTTCTAGAGGCAAGCTGTTAGATTTAGTATGGGGGCATGGTGTCTATGTTGAAGAAAGAACTGTTGATGTTCACATGAGCAGGCTTAGGAAAGCATTGAAAACAGCTTCGACAGAAAACATAGATCCAATAAGAACAGTAAGGGATGGTGGTTATGGCTTATTTACAAATAAAATTATTTAAACTAGTGTAATTACAATAATAGTTTGATTAATTACTGTAAGTGATTGATATATTGATATATTTACATAAAATTTTGCCTTTTTTTATTTCTCCATTAGGAATAATTTTATTATTTTTAATAATTTCGCTGTTTTCAAAAAAAAGAGTTTTTGTATTTCTTGCATTCCTAGTTTTATTAGTTTCTTCAAACCCCATGGTTGGAAATTATCTTATGAAAAAGCTAGAGTATCCATACCAACCAATACCTATGTCTTCTATTAAAGAAAATGATGCTATTGTTGTACTTAGTGGTGGGTTGCATCAAGCAGGTAACAAAAAATATTCAACTTATGAATTTAATGACCCTGACCGATTTTTCGCAGGTATTAATTTAATTAAAAATTATAAATCTGATAAATTAATTTTTACTGCTGGTCAATTGCCGTGGAGTGATAATGGGTTACCCGAGGGCTATGTTCTTAAAGATAAGGCAATTTCTCTGGGTGTTCCTGGAGTTATATTAGTGACAGAAAAAGTAAAAAATACATATGAAGAGAGTCTAGCCGTCACTAAAATGATTCCCAAAAACTCTTCTATTATATTGGTGACTTCAGCATTTCATATGGAAAGATCAAAATATTTATTTGAAAAACAAGGTTTCGATGTAATGCCTTACCCTGTGGATTTTAGATCTTCAAATGTAAAATTTAATATATTTTATTTAATTCCACACTATGGAGCTTTAAAAAATTCATCTATTTATATAAGAGAGAACATAGGAAGGCTCTATTATAAATTATTTTTATAGATAGATTTTATTTTTTGACTTGATGAATATACCAGTCATGAATATCTCTGCCGGTCATGATTTCTACGTCTTTATGCTCTAGAATATAATCAAGAAGTTTTTCAAAAAACAATATCCTATGAGGTACACCAGTTAGGTATGGATGAACGCTTATAGCCATTATTTTAACGTTATCACTAGTTTCTTGATATAATCTATCAAACTGAAGTTTTCCTCTACTAAAAATCTCATCTGATTTATGAACTTGCACAGATGTCATTACAACATCATTAATCTCGACAGGGTAGGGAAGAGTTATCATTCTCTTACCACTTTTTACCTTTAAATCTTCTGGGAGATCATCAACAGGCCAATTAGCGACGTACTTAATACCATGATCAGATAAAACATCTAAGGTGTCATTTGTTTCTGTCAAGCCTGGACTTTCCCAGCCAATAAGCTCTTCTTTAGTAAATTCTTGTATTTTTTCAATTGCAGATTTTATATCTACATACTCATTATCAACTTTATGCATAGGCCTTTGAATATATCCATGACCCATTGGCTCCCAATTCTCTTTTATGGCTGCCTCAACAGTTTCAGGGTAATGATCTATCACTGTTGCATTTAAAGCTAAAGTTGAACAAATGTTTCTTTTTTTAAGAGTGTTCAACAATCTCCAAAAACCAACCCTCATACCATATTCATGCCATGACCAATTAGGAAGATCAGGTAGCATAGGAACACCCATGGGGGGAGGTAAAATATTTCTAGGTTGTGGTAATTCAGGGTCCCAAACCTCTAAATTTACAATAACCCATAAAATAATTTTTTTATTGTTTTTTAAAGTTAATTTAGGTCTGTTTATAAAAGGTTGATGATATAATCTATCTCTTCGGTTCATAAATTTATCCTAATTAATTTTTGTCCAATTTTCATTAATTTTAGTTCCAGCGTTTCTAATAACTTTAGCAATAGGACAATACATTGCTAATTGTTTTTGAACCTCCAATAAATCATTTTCAGAAGCATCTGTTGAGATATCTATATCAAGGGTAATTTCAGGAAAAGGAACTTCTACTTCTTGGATCAAACCTACACCATCCCTGTTAAACATAGTTTTAGATTTAATGTTCAGGCTGTCTATTTTAAAACCCATTTTTTCCATTATTCTATGAGTAATTACATTAGTGCATCCAATTAAAGATGATACTAATGTTTCAGTTGGTGACATCCCTAAGTTTGTACCTCCTCTTGCAACTGGTTCATCAATTACACTCTCAACATCTCTAGTGATTATATCAGTTCTTGAATGACTTTTAGATGATCCATCAAGTTTCATATGTACGACGTTATCACTCATTTTAAGCTCCCAACTAGTAAAAAATAATAATTAGAATAAAACATTAGTTATAAATATGAAATGATTAAATTATATATAAAATCATTAAATATGATTTAAAAAATATTGATACCGTTTATAAATAATGATTAACTTATGAAGTTCTTAGATTGTTTTCTTTAGGGGGATTATATTAATGAAAGCAGCTGATTTTTCTTATCATGAAGCTACAAACATACAAGATGCTATAAACATTAAGGCTAAAGACGAAGAAGCTGTTATTTTAGCAGGTGGGCAATCACTTTTGCCTGCTCTTAATATGAGATTATCAAGTCCTAGTTGTTTAATTGATATTTCCAAAATCAGTGGATTGGATGATATTAATATTGAAGGTGATTGTTTATTTATAGGTGCTTTGGCAACACATTCACATGTAATGAACAATGAACTGGTTTTTAAACAAATGCCTTGTTTAATTGATATTTTGAAAATGGTTGCTCATCCAGCAATTAGGAACAAGGGGACTCATGGTGGCAGTATAGCTTATGGTGACCCAGCAGCAGAATTGCCTGCTTTAGCAGTCGCAACAAATGCTGAAATCATAGTTTCAGGTCAAAATGGTGATAGATCTATTCGTGCTAAAGATTTTTATTTAGGTCTTTTTGAAACTGCTATTAATCAAGATGAAATTGTTATTGGGATAAAGTACCCATTGCTAAAAAAGGGACAAACCATACTTTTTGACGAGGTATGTCGACGACACGGTGATTACGCCATGGCGGGCTTAATAGCTAGTGTTATAGTTTCAAATGATAAAGTTAATGACTTAAATCTTGTTTTCTTTGCAACTGGAGACAAGCCAGATATTGCTCCTCAAACTGCTAAATTATTTCTAGAGACTGGTTATGATTATACAAAATTAAAAAAATCATTAAGTTCTGAAATAGATTTTGCAGGTGACTTAAATAGTAGTTCAGAAATGAAGCTTCACTTAGCAACGGTTCTGATTAAAAATGTTTTAAAAAAATTGGAGGCATAAATGACTGCTAACAATACAGTAAATATATCTTTTACAGTGAATGGAGAAAAGTTTGATAATGTTAGTGTTCCTTCAAGGCAGCATTTAGCAGATTATTTAAGATCTCAAGGTTTTACAGGTACTCATCTAGGATGTGAACAGGGTGCTTGTGGAGCTTGCACTATTGAGATGGATGGAAAGGCAGTTAGGTCATGTTTAGTTCTAGCTTCTCAAGCAAATGGCTCTAATTTAAAGACTGTTGAAGGGTTTGATGATGAGATAATGGAGCAAGTGAAGCAGAGTTTTCTTAAACATAATGCTTTTCAATGTGGTTTCTGTTCACCGGGTATGCTTATGACAACTAAAGAAATCCTTTCAAATAAAAAAAAGCTAACAAGAGATGAAATAAGATCTGAAATCTCTGGAAATTATTGTAGGTGTACTGGCTACCAATCAATTGTTGACGCAATCGAAGAGTGTATTAACGAAATTAATTAAGGTGTAAAATATGGATGACATTAAAGTAAATCAAAATCCTAAGTTAGGTACTATAGATAGACCAAATTCATATATTGGAAGAAGTTTACCCAGAGACAATGCCAAAAAACATTTAGATGGAGGAGGGCAGTTTGTTGATGACCTGGTTTTACCTAGAATGGTGCATGTTGCTTTTTTAAGATCACCTTTTGCTCATGCTGAAATAAAATCAATTGACACAAAAATTGCGAAACAATCTGATGGTGTTATCAATGTGTTTACAGCAAAAGAAATAGATGAAGTCTGTAAACCGTGGGTTGGAACCCTTGGTCATTTAGGTGAAATGAGATCACCTGAGCAGACACCTTTAGCAAAAAAAACTGCTAGATGGCAGGGTGAACCAATTGCTGTTGTTGTTGCTAATACAAGAGCTCAAGCAGAAGATGCATTAGAGTTAATTGAAGTTGATTGGTTAGAAAAAGATGCTCAAGTAGATATGGAAACTGCTTTAGATTCAAATGCAGTGGTTATCCATCCAGAACTAGGTAATAATTTATTTTGGACAAGAACTGTTAATCAAGGAGATGTTGATAAGGCATTTAAAGAAGCTGATGCTATTGTTGAAACGACGCTTGATTTTGCAAGACACACAGGTGTTACATTAGAATCTAGAGGGATCGTTGCAGATTGGAATAAAGCTGAAAACAAAATGACAATTTACCATAATGGTCAAGCTCCACATATGATGCAACATATTATAGCTAAACACTTAGATTTAAATGAAGGGTTAGTAAGAATTGTAAGTAGAGACGTTGGCGGCTCTTTTGGAATAAAAGTTCATGTTTATCCTGATGAAATGGCAGCAACTGCTATTTCAAAAAAAATAGGAAGGCCTGTAAAATTTATTGCTGATAGGTTGGAGAGTTTTACAACTGATATTCACGCCAGATGTCATAAAATTAGTGGCAAACTTGGTGTCGATAAAAATGGAAAAATATTGGCTATGGAGATTGATGATCTGAGCGGTATTGGTCCATTTAGTATGTACCCTAGAACTTCTGCTATTGAAACAAATCAAGTTCTAAATCTTTCAGGTGCTCCTTATGTTATACCAAATTATAAAGCTGTAGGTACCGTAGTGTTTCAAAATAAAACTCCAATGTGCCAATATAGGGCTGTAGGTCATCCCATAGCCGTTGCTATAACTGAAGCTTTGGTTGATAAAGCTGCATATAAGATAGGAATGGATTTAGATAAAATTAGAAAGGTGAACTTTATTCCTGATAATGCATATCCTAACAAATCTCCATCTGGCGTTCCTTTAGAAGATCTTTCTCATCAAGCAGCAATGGATAAACTGCTTGGGATTATGGATATAAAAGAAATTCAAGCTAAAAAGAAAGATGATTTTCAAAAAGGAATTTTGTCAGGTTATGGTGTTATAAGTATGTGTGAAGTAACTAATCCTAGTCCATTATTTTATGGTGTAGGAGGTGCACATATTTCATCTCAAGATGGAGCCTCTATTAGATTAGAAGGTTCTGGAGCAATTCATTTATCATCTTCTATCACTGAGCAGGGTCAAGGTACTGAAGCAATTATGAAACAGATAGCGGCAGATCAACTTGGTGTTAAAATGGAGACTGTAAGGGTCACACTGGGTGACACAGACGCAACACCTTATGGAGGTGGAACGTGGGCTTCTAGAGGAGCAGGGATTGGTGGAGAAGCGGTTCTTAAAGCTGCACGAAAACTTAAAGAAAATATCTTGAACATTGCAGCTGCCATTATGCAAACAGACAAAGATACTCTTGAAATAGAAGATAACAATGTTATCAGAAAAAATGGTGGTGAGGGTATTTCTCTTCAAAAACTTGCTGAAACTGTATACTATAGAGGTCATGAAATTCCTAAGGGAACTAATCCTGAATTATTAGCAACAGCTAGTTTTTTAATTGAGGGAATACCTTTTGTATTTACAAATAGCGCAATGGGATGCCAAGTCTCAATTGATCAGGATACTGGAATTATAAAGATAAATAAATTTTGGGCTGTTGAAGATTGTGGAACACAGATTAATCCAAAATTAGTCGAAGAGCAAATTAAGGGAGGGGTTGTTCAAGGTATCGGAGGTGCTCTATTTGAAGAGTGTGTATATGATGACCTAGGAAATATGCAAAACGCTACAATGGCTGATTATCTGGTTCCTATGGCCTATGAGATGCCTGATATAATTGTTGATCATGTCACAACTAACTCCGGACGCAGTATCATTGGCGCAAAAGGAGCAGGAGAAGCAGGTACTGGCGGAGCGCCAGCGGTAATAATGAATGCTGTGAACAATGCCCTTAAACAAGTGAATGCTGAGGTGATTTCACAGCCAATAACACCAGAAAAAATACTAAAGTCACTAGGAAAAATATAGTAAAATTAAATAGTTATCCAATTATCTTTATCTTTAAGTCGGTGTTTTATAATACCT
>Ga0209335_10003206_pt1 | contig 16529 bp, 14 predicted proteins | sample COG_09_FD_184753 | JGI IMG/M metagenome (GOLD analysis project Ga0209335, IMG submission 184753) | Pelagic Microbial community sample from North Sea - COGITO 998_met_09 (SPAdes) (version 2) | ecosystem: Environmental > Aquatic > Marine > Neritic zone/Coastal water | place: Helgoland, sampling...
CTATTTTAGCCGGAATAGAAAAAAAGGGGTTTGAAGTTACTCATGTTTATGGACTTACAGAAGTTTATGGGCCCGCTGTAGTATGTGAATGGAAAGAAGATTGGAATAAATTATTACCAGAGCCTAAATCAGAAAAAAAATCAAGGCAAGGTGTTCAATACCCTTCTTTAGAAGGTTTATCTATAAGAGACCCTAAAACTATGCGATCAGTGCCTAGAGATGGAAAAACTCTTGGTGAAGTAATGATGAGAGGAAATATGGTTATGAAAGGTTATCACAATAATGAAAAAGCAAGCAAAGAATCCTTTTCTGGAGGGTGGTTTCATACTGGTGATTTAGGCGTAATGCACAAAGATGGCTATATAGAGTTAAAAGATCGCTCAAAGGATATCATAATATCTGGTGGAGAGAATATTTCTTCTATAGAAATTGAAGAAGCCTTATATCAAAATTCTAAAATTTTAGCCGCCGCCGTAGTGGCTAAACCTAATGAAAAATGGGGAGAAACTCCATGTGCTTTTGTAGAGCTAAAAGATGATGAACGAGCTACAGAAAAAGAAATAATTGAATTTTGTAAAAAACATCTAGCAAGTTTTAAGTGTCCTAAACATGTTATTTTCAAAGTTATTCCTAAAACTTCGACGGGAAAAATACAAAAATTTGCATTAAGAGAAATAGCAAAAGAAATTTAGTATTATGACAAGATACAAAGTAATAATAGAATATGATGGTAAAAATTTTTGTGGCTGGCAAAAACAAAGATCTTTAATTAGCATTCAGGGAACAATTGAAGAGAGCTTATATAAGTTCTGCGGAAAAAATATTTCTGTTTTTGGAGCAGGAAGAACAGATAAAGGTGTGCACGCTAAAGGGCAAGTAGCTCATTTTGACTTAGAAGAGGGTGATTTAGAAGACAAAAATTATAAATTAGGAAAGTTAACAATGGGTCTAAATTTTTATCTATCTAGGGCATGTAATAATGAAATATCTATCATTAAAACAAGTAAAGTAGATAATGAATTCCATTCTCGATTTTCGGCTAAAGGAAGAAAGTATAAATATACTATTTTAAATAAACAAACCCCTTCACCCTTATTAAAAGATAAAACATGGAGGGTACCTCTATCTTTAAATATTTTATTAATGCAAAAAGCCTCTACTTTACTTATAGGCAAACATGATTTTTCTGCCTTTAGGTCGATTGACTGCCAATCTAAGTCTCCAATTAAGACCATAGATAGCATCAATATAATAAAAAATAATGAGCTAATAGATATATATGTTGAGGCAAAGTCTTTTTTAATGAATCAAGTAAGGATTATAGTAGGTACTTTAGTTGAAATTGGCTTAAATAAAAAAACAGAAAAGGATATTTTATTAGCTCTTAAAACTTCTACAAGAAGTCATGCAGGGGCTACTGCTCCTCCAAATGCATTAATTTTAGAGAAAGTAGTTTATTAAAAATTTAATTAGTTTTTTTAAAGGTATATATACCAGAGACAACTATTAATAACCCGCCTATAAAAGTTTGCATATCTGGAACAGAAAAAAAGAAGAAATAGCCAAATAAAGTTGCCCATACAATATGCGTATAGCTTATAGGAGCTAAGGTAGTTGCCTGAGCTTTAGAATAAGCTCCTAATATTAAAAATTGTCCTATCGCACCAAATAGTCCTACAGTTATTAAAAAACTCCATTCAACATTGTTTGGCATTGTCCAAGCTTGCATTCCAGAGGCAGGGTCATAATCTATTAATACTAGAATTGTAGTTCCTAATAATCCTGCAGCTCCAGAAAAAAACAAGCTAGTAATTGCAGATTCTACCGGCGCTAAAACTCTAGTTCCAATCTGATATAGTGAATAAAATAAAGCTCCTGCTATTCCATAAAGTATTCCTGACAACCAATACATATCTATTTTTTGCCCCCCCCAAATATTGTTCGGATCAATAACTATAATCATTCCTATAAAACCTGCAATTACTGCTAACAAAGTATGAACGTGAATTTTTTCTTTTAAAATTAAAGGGGCAAGAATAGTTGTTATTAATGGGGCAAAAAATAAAATGATTGTGGCTTCTGCAAGTGAAAGCCTAGACAGTGAAGTAAAAAAACAATAGGTCATTAGTAATAAGGCTATAGATCTCAATATTTGAACTTTAATTAGCTTTGGAAACTTAATGCCAGTTTTATAGCCCATACTTTCTAAAGATATTACTGTTATAAAAATGATAATAAAATGAAAAGTATATCTTGCCCAAACTATCTGCGAAACAGAAAAAGTGCCAGATAAATGCTTGGCGAGAGCTTCCATAGTAGCAAAAGATAATAAAGTAAGAACGTATATTAATATTCCTATTTTTTCATCTTCAATACGCACTTTAATATAATAGCTTTAGCATGCAGAGTGCGCTTCCTGGTATTTTTTTATAATATCATAATAAATTAGCGTCAAAGACTCTAAATCTTCAACTGAAATTGCTTCATCAGTTTGGTGCATCGTTTTCCCAACCAAACCAAATTCTACTACATTACAAATATCTTTAATAAACCTAGCATCAGAAGTGCCTCCACTAGTAGATAATTCTGGTTCTAATCCTGTAATATTTTTTATAGAGCTAGCAACTATTTCTATAAAAGAATCGGGCTTAGTTAAAAAAGGATGCCCACTTAACTCCGTTTCTAAATCCCATGAAAAACTCGCTTTATCATAAGATATAGACTCAATCGTATTTTTTATTTTCTTCACTAAACTATCTTCTGATTGAAGCACATTAAAACGAATATTAAATTTTGCTTCAATTTTTGAAGGAATTACATTTGAAACCGTATTACCAGTATCAATAGAAATGAACTCCATATTAGAAGGTTGAAAATGCTCATTTCCATCATCTAATATTAAACTGGCTAAAACTGAAACAAAATTAGACATTACAGGCAGAGGATTTGATGCCTTGTGTGGATAGGCGACATGTCCTTCTTTTCCACTTATAATTAAAGTCCCATGCAAGCTCCCTCTTCTACCAATTTTAATCATTTCTCCTAATGTGTTAGGGTTTGTAGGTTCTCCAACTATACAATGGTCAATTATTTCTCCCATTTCTTTAAGTTTAGGAAGCATAGTTTTTGTCCCGTGTTTTGCTGGGCCTTCTTCATCTCCTGTTAATAAGAAGCTAACACCAAAAGTATTATTGTAATCATTATGGTGCCTAGCAAAAGCGGCTATAAAAGCTGCAATAGAGCCTTTCATATCAGCAGCCCCTCTGCCAATTAGCATTCCTTCTTGGACCTTAGCTTCATAAGGCGCAGATACCCATTTTTCTTTATTGCCAGCAGGCACTACATCTGTATGTCCTGCAAAGCATAAGTTTCTTCCCTTGCCAGTCTTAGCGTAAAGGTTATTTACAAGCGCTTCTTTTCCAACTCCTTTAATATCTCCTGATGGCATTCTGAAGCACTTAAAACCTAATAAACCTAATATTTCCTCTACGAAAAAAAGTGCGCCTTCATCTCTTGGTGTTTCTGAAGGGAATCTAATCAACTCTTTAGCTATATATAGAGGGTCCGTAAGCTGGTCTTTTTTTATATTAAAATTCAAAATTTAAACTTTCATTTGATTTGTGTATTATATAGTTCAAATAATTACTTATTGGAACATCTTAAATTATAAGGCTATAGTCAAATAAGAAATTGTTTAATTATTAGGAATATATATATGGCATATTGGTTATTTAAATCGGAACCAGGCACGTGGTCATGGGAAGACCAAATGAACAAAGGAATAGAGGGAGAAGGATGGGATGGAGTAAGAAACTATCAAGCCAATAATAATATGAAAAAAATGAAAATTGGAGATTTAGGTTTTTTTTATCATTCTGTTAAGGAAAAACAAATAGTTGGCATTGTAAAAGTAATTGGCGAACATAGACCTGACCCCACTGATAAAAAAAGTATATTTGGAATGGTGGTAATAGAAGCAATTAAGACAGTAAAAAAATATGTCACTTTAGCTGAAGTTAAGTCTAATAAAAAATTAGCTGAATTCGCCCTTATAAAACAATCAAGGCTTTCTGTAGTCCCAGTTTCTGAAGAACATTGGAAAGAAATCTGTAAGATGGCTCAAACAAAAAGTAGTTTTTAAAACATGCATAATATTTATGAAGAGACAGGTATTATGAAAAATACTAAACTATGTAAGATTAAAGATTTGCAGGAAAAAAAAGCTTTAGTAATAAGAGGTGAAAATAAATATCTACCCGGTATTATTGTTTATAAAGTAAAAGCGTCAATTCATGTATGGGGTAATGATTGTCCCCATGCCAATTTGTCTTTGGATTTAATAGAAGGAAAAGTACAATCTAAAAACAATGATTTGCTTTGTGCCAATCATGGCGCTAAATTTAATCCGGAAACAGGGGAGTGCTTTAAAGGCCCTTGTAAAAATTCCTTTTTAAAAGCTTTTCCTTTTAAAATAATAAATGATTACTTAATAGCTGGAAATTAATCTTATCTTTAACTAATAATAATTCATAATTGTGGGGGTATAAATATGAGCAATAATTTAATTAAAATTAAAAATAAATGGAAAGAAAGCGCTCTATTAAATGAGAATGAATATATGGAGCTTTATAAAGAATCTATAGAAAACCCTGAGGACTTCTGGGCAGAGCAAGCAAAATGTATAGATTGGTTTACCCCTTTTAGTAAAGACGCCATAAAAAAAGTAAATTTTTCTAAAACTAATTTAGAAATAAAATGGTTTTATGATGGCAAACTAAATGTTTCATATAATTGTATTGATCGCCACCTAGAAAAAAAGGGGGATAAAACTGCAATAATATGGGAAGGTGATGATCCTCAAGAAAGTAAGTATATTTCATATAGAGAATTGCATTTAGAAGTCTGCCTAATGGCCAATGTTTTAAAAAGTAAAGGTGTAAAAAAAGGTGACAGAGTAACAATTTATATGCCCATGATTCCTGAGGCTACATATGCCATGTTAGCCTGTGCAAGAATAGGCGCAATACATTCCGTTGTCTTTGGTGGTTTTTCTCCAGATAGTATTGCAGATAGAATTATAGACTGTAAATCAGACTATGTTATTACCTCTGATGAAGGATATAGAGCAGGCAAAATTATACCTTTAAAAAATAATGTAGATATTGCACTAAACAGATGCCCAAATGTGAAAAGTGTTTTGGTTATTAAAAGAACAGGAAATAAAATAAATATGTTTCCTAATAGAGATATTTGGTGGCACGAAGAAAAGCTAAAAGTTAGCAAAGATTGCGAACCAACCGTTATGAATGCTGAAGATCCGTTGTTTATTTTATATACGTCAGGATCAACAGGAAAACCCAAAGGGGTTTTACATACATCCGGTGGTTATATTGTTTATGCTTCAATAACACATAAATATATATTTGATTATAAGGAAAACGAAGTCTATTGGTGTACTGCGGACGTGGGTTGGGTCACTGGCCACTCTTATATCGTTTATGGCCCTTTAGCTAATGGAGCAAAAACGCTTATGTTTGAAGGGGTTCCAAATTACCCAAGCTCTTCAAGATTCTGGGAAGTAATTGATAAACACAATGTTAATATATTCTACACCGCTCCAACTGCTATTAGAGCTCTAATGAAAGAAGGGGACTCTCCAGTTAAATCAACCAAAAGAGATAGTCTTAGAATTTTAGGTAGCGTAGGTGAGCCTATCAATCCAGAAGCGTGGGATTGGTATTATAAAGTTGTAGGCTCTGAAAAATGTCCAATTGTCGATACTTGGTGGCAAACAGAAACTGGAGGAATATTAATTAGTCCACTTCCCGGAGCAACCGATCTAAAACCAGGTTCAGCATCCAAACCATTCTTTGGAATTTCTCCTGCATTAGTCGATAATGAAGGGAAAAAACTTGAGGGAGTAGCTGAAGGCAATCTAGTATTAGAAACATCTTGGCCAGGCCAAATGAGAACAGTTTATGGCGATCATACGCGCTTTGCTGAAACTTATTTTTCTACTTTTGATGATGTATACTTCACTGGAGATGGAGCCAAAAGAGATGCTGATGGGTATTGGTGGATAACAGGAAGAGTAGATGATGTCATTAACGTAAGTGGACACAGAATGGGGACCGCAGAAGTAGAAAGCGCCTTAGTATCAAATATAAATGTAGCAGAATCTGCGGTAGTTGGATATCCTCATGATATAAAAGGCCAAGGAATATATGCCTATGTCACTTTAACTGATAACACCTCTCCTTCAGAAGGGCTTAAAAAAGAATTAGTAAATTGGGTAAGAAAAGAAATAGGCCCTATTGCTACTCCAGACCTTATTCAATGGGCTCCATCTCTGCCTAAAACACGTTCTGGAAAAATTATGCGGAGAATACTTAGAAAAATTGCAGCTAATGAACATGATCAACTTGGAGACATATCTACGCTTGCAGACCCAAGTGTCGTGAAAGAACTAGTTAATAATAGAATGAATAGATAGTTTAAAAATCAGAGACTCTTCCATTTTTTTCCCAATCTCCATATCTAGTTGGCTCAGGACCCTTTTGCCCTCCTATTTCTTTTGGTTTTTTAGGCTCTTTAACTTTTTTAACTTTCTTAGCATCTACTTTTTTATGTTTTTTCATGCAATAACCTTAATATTTATATTAAAGTGTACTTATACTAACATACTAACAAAAAAGAAAATAATAAATGCTCATTGATAATATAAATTCCAGACTTCTAGCTCTTAAAGAAATAGAAGGCCTATTAAATGGCGATGGCCATAATTCTATTAATAATGGAGACAGTTTTTATAAATCTATTCTTGGCATATCAATAAGAAGATTAGGTGAAATTAACTTTCATTTACAAAAATATATTAAAAAGCCTCTTAAACAAAACCAAAATATTATTAAAGCAAATTTAATTATTGGAACAAGTCAAATATTGTATATGAGAGTTCCTAAATATGCTGCCGTAAATGCAAGCGTTGAACTTGCAAAGGTACATTCGCCACATCATGTAAAATTTATTAATGCTATACTGAGGCAAATTGTAAGAGATTATGAAAGTGAGAAAATTCAAGACTTAGATCCATTAATTAATATTCCTAATGAAATAATAAGTAGATGGAAAGAACATATTAATAATATTAATTTAAGAAAAATAGCTAAACAACACCTTATAATTCCTCCCGCCTTAGATATAGCTTTATCAGGAAAAGAGAATGTTGATATATGGTGTAAAAAATTAAAAGGCGAAATTTTTGGAAAGAACAATATTAGACTTAAAAATGATTATGGAAAAATTGATGATTTAACTGGATACGACCAAGGAGCCTGGTGGATACAAGACATAGCAGCGCAATTGCCATCAAAAATTTTGCTGTCTTCAGTAAAAAAAAATGCCTGCGTTATAGATATGTGTGCAGCACCAGGTGGAAAAACAGCTCAATTATTAACTAATGACCTAGATGTTACTTCTATAGAATCAAATAAAAAACGTGCAAATCTATTAAAAAATAATCTTAAGAGGCTTAATCTAACTACTAAATTAATTGTAGAAGATGCTCGCAGATTTAAAACAGAAAAATTAGCGGATGCAGTCTTAATAGATGCCCCTTGTTCTTCTACCGGTACAGTAAGAAAAAACCCTGATATTTTGTGGAGACTATCAGTTAAAAAAAATAGCTTTTTAAATACTTTGACCCCTTTGCAAAGTAGCCTTTTGAAGGCGGCAACTATTATGGTTAAGCCAAAAGGAATAATTATATACTCTGTTTGCTCTTTAGAAAAAGAAGAAGGCGAAAATCAGATTATTGATTTTATAAAAAAACATAGTAACTTTAAAATAAGTCCTATAAGTAAAAATGAAATAGATATTACGCACGAAGCAATTACAAAAGAAGGGTTTATAAGAACTTTTCCATATTTTAGTGAAGAGTTAGGAGGCATGGATGGTTTTTTTATAGCAAGATTAGAAAAAACGCATTAAAACTATAGATAATTATAACTTAATTAAGTCATGAGATTGATTTTATATTGAAAAAAAATAATATACTTATATCCCCCTCAATTTTAGCAGCTGATTTTTCTAAGCTAGGGCAAGAAATTATAGATGTAGATAAAGCAGGTGCAGATTGGATACATTTAGATATAATGGACGGTCACTTTGTTCCTAATCTTACCATTGGCCCAGATGTAGTATCAAGCTTGCGACAATATACTAAAAAATTATTTGATGTTCATCTAATGACAATGCCAGCAAATAATTGGTTAGAGCCCTTTGCAAAAGCAGGTGCAGATATAATAACGATTCATCTAGAAGCAGAAAATGATATTAACGAGTCTTTAAAAATTATAAAAGGCCTAGGCCTAAAAGCTGGAATATCTATAAAACCTTCTACTCCAGAAATTATGTTAGAAAAGTATCTAGAATTAAGTGACCTGATACTAGTAATGACAGTAAACCCAGGATTTGGTGGACAAAAGTTTATGAACAACCAATTAGAGAAAATACGCAATATAAAAGCCATGCAAAGTGCTACAGGGCTTTCCTTTGATATAGAAGTTGATGGAGGCATTAATAAAAAAACCTCTAAATTATGTATAGAAGCAGGAGCTAATGTTTTAGTAGCAGGTAATGCTATTTTTTCTGAAAATGCTAATAACTATTCTTACCTTATTGAACTCCTTAGAGATAAAAACTAAGGAAATAAAAATTGTCAGATAAAATTACAAGCCTTAAACTATCTGAGTATATTTATAAAAGTAATCTATATAATTTTTGGCTTAAATATAATGCAGATGAAAATATTTTAAATAATATTATAGACCCTTGGGAAGGAGAAGGCCATCTTGCTGATGCCATTTTTCAGGGAAGGTATAACTTTGCTGGACAAGAAATACACTCTCCTAATAAACCTTTATGGGAGCCAAATGGTGTAGGGCCTTGGTGGGTTGCAGAAATGCATGGCTTTTCTTGGCTAAGGCATTTCAAGGCTAGAGATGGGAAAACATCAAGGCAATATGCCAGATCACTGATTAATGATTGGATGATAAGCGGTAATAAAAATTACAGCCCGCTAAGTTGGAAAGTAGATATCTTAGGGAGAAGAATAAGCGCTTGGATTTGCTATTCAGAAATGATCAGTGAGGATGCTGATAAAATATTTTTAGAAAAGTTTTTTAAATTGCTCACTGCTCAATCTAAGCACCTAAGTAGTATAATAAAAAAGTATAATGAAGAGCCAGAAGTATTTACTGCCCTTAGAGGTCTTTTCATATCCGGAATGTGTTTAAGTGGGGGAAGCAAAAGGTATAATCAAGCAAAAAATATTTTGTTATATGCATTAAATAACCAAATTTTAAATGATGGGTGCCATATAAGCAAAAAACCTTCTATCACTTTAGATATTTTAACTGACTTAATTTGGATAAGAAATACTTTAACAAGTAATGAACCTCTTCTCGAACTAATAGACAATAATATTACAAAAATTAGTCATGCTATAAGATCATTGCGCTTAGGTGATGGTACTCTAGCCAGAATTAATGGTGGGAGATCTTATTCTCGCGATGCAATAGATAAAGTTTTGGAAAAAACAGGTATAAAATTAAGATCGCGTATTTCTTCTAGCCTCACTACTTCTGGTTATGAAAGACTTGCATCTGGTCGATCAATAATAATAATGGATTGCTCTCATAATAGTAAAGATGTCTATAATGGTTTACTTAGCTTTGAAATGAGTGTTGGGCGAGATAGGCTAATAGTGAATTGTGGGCCTGCTCCCAATAATGAAAAAAATTGGGAAAAAGCTCTAGCAAGTTCAGCTGCTCACTCCTGCCTTGTTATCAATAATACTAACTCTTCTTCTGTTAAAAATAATACTAAAACTAAAATTAATGTTACTAGAGAGGTGACTTCTGGCTTTGAAATTATTTCAGCAAAACATAATGGGTATGAAACTCTATATTCTGCAATACACAAAAGAGTTCTAAAACTAGATGCTAGAGGTACCTTTCTAAAAGGGGTTGATCACATCATTTCTGGTCCAGGGATAGAATTTAAAATACATTTTCATTTGCACCATAAAGTCAATGTAAGTATTACCAGAAATAAAGAAAGAATTCTTCTTCAACTTCCTAGTGGGGTGTGGGAATTTTTTGTATTAAAAAACAATACTTCATTAAACTTAAATATAGAAAAGTCTATTTATCTAGAAGACAATGGCTTAATAAAAAATACAAATCAGTTTATTATTAACGGTAAAACTATAAACTCTGGAACCAATATAGAGTGGTGTTTGTCAAAAAAAAATTTATGAGCGAACAATGCACCCTGCTATAGAAAGACCTACTCCAAAACCCATTAACATGATATTCATATTTGGTTTTAATTGCCCACTGTCTTTAGCTTGTTTTAATGCAATAGGTATTGTAGCAGAAACTGTATTTCCTATGCTCTTAATATTTTGAAACCATTTATCATCAGGTATATTGAGTTTAGATTTTAATTTTCTTAATATAACAGCACTGGCCTGATGAAAAATAAATAAATCTATAGCTTCTTGCTTCAACTCTGCTTTAGTAAGAAGCTCATTAAATGCTTTAGGTACTTCACGATACGAAAACTTGAATACCTTTTGACCATCCATAAACAATTGCTCTTTACCATGATTGTTCTCTAGTGTAAGTAAATTACCACCACTACCATCTGTAAAAAAACAAAAAGGACCAATACTACCTTTTCCCCTACTCTCTATTATAGCAGCCGCCGCTCCATCAGAAAAAATAGGCCTATTTGTTCTGTCATTTTTAGGAATATAGTTAGTATAAGTATCTGCACAAATGACTAGAACTTTTTTTAAACCTTGTTGGTAAATCATAGAGCTTGCAACAGACAGCCCATATACAAAGCCTGAACACCCTTGTATTAAATCAAAGGCCATCACATTTTTAGGCAAATTTAATATATCTTGTATTAAGCAAGCCGATGTTGGTAGCCTTGAGAAAGGAGATTGGCTAACATGAATTATTCCATCTATATTTTCTGAGTCTACTTTTTCTAATAACTTTTTTGAAGCTTCAATTACTAAACTTTTTTCATCTTCATTTTCACCCAAAGTATGCCTAGAATGAATTCCAGTTTTATCTTTTAATTTCTCTATTATCCAATCAGGATTAATTTTTCCTAGGTCTTCTAAAGATTCTTTGTTTTTACCCAAAGCATATTCTATATCAGTGATTTGCAAACTATAATACCCTTATGGTGTTAATGTTATTATTCAGTATTAAATATATTAACAACAATATATAAACAAAGTATGGAATTTATCAATTTTAACTATAAAATAAATAATATAATTTATAAAAGAAATAATAATGTTATCTATAACTAATAAAAATCTCTATGAAATTAAAAGTATTATTGCAGAAATTGCAGATAAAGCAGCAAAAGTGATAATGCAAAATATTAATTCGCCAATTGAAATAAAAGCAGATAATACTCCTGTGACTAAAGCTGACAAAGAATCTGATAAATTAATAAATAAAGAACTTTTAAAAGCTTTTCCTAATATTCCAATATTAAGTGAAGAAAGAAAACCTCAAAACAATGCTTTTGGAAATAATTTGCATTGGATAATAGACCCTTTAGATGGTACAAAATCATTTATAGAAGGTGATCAGGATTTCTGTGTTTGTATTGCATTAGCTTTTAATACAAAGCCAATATTAGGATGTATTGCTCACCCACCTTCAGAAATAATATGGGTGGGAGGCAGCGAAATTGGTTCATATAAAAAAAATAGTAAGGATGATTTTGTAGAAATAAATTGTAGAGATGTTCCAGAAGAAGGACCTACAATCGCCATAAGTAAGCACCATATCGGGCCTAAGTTAGAAAAATGGCTTTCATCAATAAATTTTATCAACAAAGTAAAAGTAGGTAGCGCTATAAAATTTACTCTAATCGCAGAAGGGAAAGCGGATATTTTTCCTCGCACAACCCCCACCTATGAATGGGATAGTGCTGCAGGTGAAGCAATAATACAAGGTTCTAGAGGATATGTTACCCAAATGAATGGTGCAAATATGGTTTATGGAAGAGAAGATAAAAAGAATCCTAACTTTATAGCTTTTGGAAGACCAAATTGGGAAAAATTCTTAAAGGGAAATAATAGTGGATAAAGTAACATATTTTATTTGGCCAATTAGTTTCATAATGAGCTTTATAATAAGCCTAATAACTATCAAGACTTCCATAAAATTTTTAACAAAAACAATAGATATTCCTAATGAACGTTCAAGCCATAGCAGACCAACGCCTAAAGGTGCTGGATTAGGAATTATTGCTACATTATTAATAGTATATTATACTTTTTTCCCTCTAACTGATTTTTACTTTATAGGCTCTGTCCTTGTTCTTACTATCTTATCGTTTATCAATGACAATAAACAACTATCAATAATCATTAGACTAATTATCCAAATGACATTAGCCATTATTGTTTTACATTTATGGCCCCCCTTACAACATACTGTATTTTTGAGTAATATTGTTCCTGTTTGGTTAGAAAATATTATAATTATTTTATTAATTATATGGCTAATTAATTTATTTAATTTTATGGATGGAATAGATGGTATTTCTGGAACTCAATGTTTAATTATAGGAGTTGGAGTAGGATTAGCATTATTTTTTTCTCATGGACAATATAAATTAGAACAATTAATTGCGGGATTTATGGCTGGCTCTAGTCTGGCCTTCTTGTTTTGGAATTGGAGTCCAGCTAAAGTTTTTCTTGGAGACGCAGGTTCTATTCCACTAGGTTTTATTAATGCTATTTTAATATTATTATTATGCAAAAGTGGGCTATGGTATGTAGCAATAATTATAAATAATTATTATATTTTTGATGCATCTATAACTCTATTAAGAAGAATACAGACGAAACAAAAACCATGGAAAGCCCATAAAGAACATTTCTATCAAAAGGCTGTTCAAAATGGCTATAGTCATTCTAAAGTATGTAAAATTATAGCCACACATGGAATACTGTTAATATGCATATCTTGTTTAACAACTTTACAGCCAAACTTAATTATTATTTCATTTTCGATTGTTATAAGTAGCTTATCTACAATATATCTTTTATATTATCTTAATAAAAAACCATTGAAAGTTAAATAATGTCTTCTATTTTTAGATTTGCTCTAATCTGTAATATCGATGGCATATTAAGCATTATAGCTTTTTATGGGGCTTATTGGTTAAGACTAGAAACTTTTCCTCAGGACCTAATAATAAATACTGTAATCACTTTCTTGGCTGCAATATTTTCATTTATCCTATTAGGCGTTTATAAAAGGATTTGGCGTTATTCATCAACTAATGATTTAATTATAATAACTAAAGCCACCTTATTAACTGTTGTATTAGTCTCTTTCAGCTTATTTCTCATGACAAGATTAGAAGATATGCCTAGATCAACTATGATAATTTACTTCATATTATTTACAATTTTAAGTGGGGGTATTAGAATTAGCTATAGACTAATTAGAGATAAAACTTTAACTCCAATTCATGATGTAAATGAAAGAATAAAAGTCATATTAATAGGCGCTGCTGACGAAGCAGAGGCTTTGATTAGAACATCTCATAAACCTGGCGGGCCATACCATATATTAGGTATCTATGATAATGATAAAAGCAAATGGGGAAGAAAAATTAGAGATGTGAATATAATTGGTTCTATTGATGATATTTTTAAGTCTCAATCTAGTATTTTACTTAAATCAAAAAAAATTACTAAAATAATTATTACTAATCAAAAAACCTCTAGAAATAATATAGACCTTCTGCTTAAACTTACTGATAAACTAGGCATATCACTTGCTCGTCTTCCAAAAATTTCAGAATTAAATGAAGATCTAGCGAATAATAAAAATAAGGAACGTCCAATAAATATAGAAGATTTGCTAGGGCGCGCAGAAACTAGATTTGATAAAACTGATTTAACTAAACTTATAGATAATAAGACGATATTAATAACAGGTGCAGGTGGAACTATTGGTAGTGAGTTAACGAGTCAAATTGCAGACATGAAACCAAAAAAAATAATTCTATCAGATTACTCTGAATATGCTTTATGGAATATTACAGATAAAATTTCTGCAAAAATTAATAATGAAAAAATATTATCTATATTATTAGATATAAGAGATGAATATGCTGTAGAAAAAGCTTTTAGTACAAATCGGCCTGATATAGTATTGCATGCTGCCGCCTTAAAACATGTGCCTATATGCGAAAATCATCCATTAGATGCTATTAAGACCAATATATTAGGAACTAAAGTAATTGCAGAAAATGCAATAAAGTTTAAAACTAAAATAATGGCAATAATCTCTACTGATAAAGCTGTAGACCCAAGTAGCTTTATGGGAGCTTCTAAAAGAGCCGCTGAAATATACATACAGAACTTAGATAGACAAAAACACAGTACGAACTTTATTACTGTAAGATTTGGAAATGTTTTGGGTTCTACTGGTTCCGTTATTCCAGTTTTTCAAAATCAAATTCTGCGAGGCGGCCCTATAAAAGTTACGCATAAAGATACGACTAGATTTTTTATGAGCGTAAAAGAAGCCGTTGAATTAGTTCTAATATCATTAACAAATTCTCTAAATATAAAAGAAAGAGGAGGAATAAATGTATTAGAAATGGGAGAGCCAATGAAAATTGATAACTTAGCGAAACAACTAGCTAGACTTTCAGGGCTTACTCCAGGCAAAGATATAAAAATAATTTATACTGGCTTAAGAATTGGAGAAAAACTTCATGAAAAGCTTTTTCATAAGGATGAAAAAAAGATTACTACAAAGCACCCAGACATATTAATAGCAAAGTCTAGAGAATTAAACTTTTTAAAAATAGATGGCGTTATAAATAAAATGAATGATTTTTTAATTAGAAATAAAGAGAAAGAAGCAATCAATCAACTTATAAAGCTAGTGCCAGAGTTTTCGATTGATCCCAAAAATAAAATTTATTAAGGAGTCTAGATGTCATCTGATTTAATCCCTATTAAAAGAGCATTAATATCGCTATCTGATAAAACTAATATTGAAATAATAGTAAGTATAATTAAAAAATATAATATTGAAGTGATTTCTACTGGTGGAACAGCAAAATTACTTAGGAGACATGATATTAATGTAAAAGATGTTTCAGATTATACTAATTTTCCAGAGATGTTAGATGGAAGAGTAAAAACACTGCACCCTAAAATACATGGTGGCTTATTAGGAAGATATGATTTATCAACTCATAAAAGCGAGATGAAAAAAAATAATATTGACCCTATAAACTTGGTAATAGTCAATTTATATCCTTTTTCAGATGCTGTTAAAAACAATCTAAATTTTGATGAATGTATTGAAAATATTGATATAGGGGGGCCCTCTATGATTAGGTCTGCCGCAAAAAATCATGAAAATGTTTGCATTATTACTAACCCTGATGACTATGAAGGCTTCCAAAAAATTTTAGATAAAAAAAATTGCTCTACAACTCTGGAGGATAGAAAATTATATGCAGCTAAAGCTTTTGCTAAAACGGCCTATTACGATAGTTTAATTTCTGAATGGTTTAATAAGGAAGTAAATATTAAATGGCCTGAGACCATAACTATTGCAGGAAAATTATCTAGTGAATTAAGGTATGGTGAAAACCCTCATCAAGAATCTGCTGTTTATAAAAATCCTAATCACAAATTAAATGGAATTATTAAATCTAAATTGCTCCAAGGTAAAAAATTGTCCTATAATAACCTTAATGACTCTGATGCTGCATACGAATTAATTAAGGAATTTGTGGATCCTACTATAGCTATAATAAAGCATGCTAATCCGTGTGGAATAGCTTCTAATGAAATAATCGTAGAAGCTTGGAAAGATGCATTAAGAACAGATCCTCAAAGCGCCTTTGGAGGAATAGTTGCATGTAATAGAGAGATTACAGAAGAGCTGGCAAATAATATGAATAAAATATTTTTAGAAGTAATTATAGCGCCTGCATTTTCTGCAGCGGCAATAAAAATATTCTCTTCAAAAAAGAATCTTAGGCTCTTAAAAACAAATGCAACAGATAATGAAACAGTTATAGAGCATAGAATTGTGAAAGACTTATATGATGGTTTTTTAATGCAAGATAGAGATTTAGAAACATTAAATATAGACCATTTAAATGTTGTAACAGTTAAAAAGCCTAATAAAAAAGAATATAGAGACTTAATATTTGCATTTAAAGTAGCGAAGCACGTTAAATCTAATGCTATAATTTATGCAAAGAATAATGCTACAGTAGGTATAGGAGCAGGCCAAATGAGCAGGATTGACTCGTCACAAATCGCTACTATCAAGTCTCAAAATGCCTCTAAATTAGCTGGTTTAGATAAAAGTATGGCCGAAAGTTCTGTTGTAGCATCCGACGCATTTTTTCCCTTTGCAGATGGCCTAATAGCAGCAGCA
>Ga0209335_10003207_pt1 | contig 16525 bp, 16 predicted proteins | sample COG_09_FD_184753 | JGI IMG/M metagenome (GOLD analysis project Ga0209335, IMG submission 184753) | Pelagic Microbial community sample from North Sea - COGITO 998_met_09 (SPAdes) (version 2) | ecosystem: Environmental > Aquatic > Marine > Neritic zone/Coastal water | place: Helgoland, sampling...
TGTTCTTCATGCTCATGCATTGGAGCAGCAACTTCTTCTTGCTCGTGCATTGGCATGGCGTGTTCGTCATGCTCATGCATAGGCATGCTAGTTGACTCCCCCATATCCATGTGATTTGTCAGGAATAGGTTCGGTCTAGGCACATCAGGCGCGGCGAGCCTCTGGCCCTCACCTATGAACAGGCTGCTGTAACCGGAGCCATCGATAGATGTTGCTCTTAATTCCGAAGCCCTGCCAGACACTATCGGGACCAACACGTCATAGGTCTCAGCCGTTGAGAAGCGCAGGCGCTGCACCTTTATCGGCATCACATCCTGCCCATCTGCGGCTATCACCGTCATTGGTCCCGAGGCGTATTCCACCTCGTAGTAGCTCGATGTAGAGCCATTTATCATGCGCAACTTTACCTGCGTCGCACTGGAGTCAATATCTTCGAAAGCGCTAACTTGCTGCCCATTGACCAGAAAGGCATCGTAGCCGACATCGGCCAGATCCATTGGTCCCATACGCGTCAGAGAACTTCTCAGACGATTGCGAATCGCTTCGCCCCCATTCGCTAGCACCTTGTCCCAGGATTGAATGGTTCTTCGTTTGAAGGCATAAAAATCATCACGGGATTTGAGATTTGTGAGCACCGAATCGACGGGCTCATCAGTCCAATCCGAGAACAACACGACTCGCTCTTCTATCGCCTGCTCCGGATTTTCTTCTGTGAGCACAATCGCGCCATAGAGGCCCCGCTGAACTTGCAGGTCAGTGTGTGAGTGATACCAAAAGGTACCGGCATGTGTGATGGGAAACTCGAAGGTATGAGACTTGCCAGGGCCAATAGGCTGAGTATTGAGATAAGGGACACCGTCCTGATCGCTTGGCAATAGAATCCCATGCCAGTGGACCGATGTCTTCACGTCCAGACGATTGTGAAAAGTCGCGCGAAGGGTGTCGCCAACGGCAGCGGTTACTGTCGGTGCTGGAATCTTCCCATCTATGGCGAGCGCCTCAACCGGCGCACCCGTTAGATTGACCTCTTTAACATCGATAGCAAACTCATACTCGACGACAGCAGCAGTGCTCTGTCCAGACAAGAGTAGTACAGAACATATAAGCGTAATAAGTAGAAAACGTGAAGCCACGATCCTTCTCCAAAGAAAGAATTAAAAACAAATTGCAGAAAAGAAAAGATGCTAGGCTGTTGGCGGAGGAAGCAGTAGATCCAGAGAGACGGAACTGTAGAAATTAGGATAGCCGAGAAGGCCTCGGTCTAGCAGAGGAATATGGTCTTCGTTGACTCCCGGCCCAAAGCCGACCGAGCTAACGCAACAAATATCATCGCACAGGCAATCTTCAATACTGGGCTCTACACTCGAACTACTTGCCGACTGCTCACCTTGATGACCCATCTCTCCCATGGCGCTCTGGCTATGCATCTCGTGCTGAGCCATCTCAGTCGACCCGTGCTGATGTGAGCCATGAGTCAGAATTTCCAACGCTAAACTGCTATTAGATAGCAGCAAGACTATTAGAAATACGCTCATTTTTCCTAGAGACCTTAGCTGATACAAAATTTACCAATGCCTGATTGTTGCCAAAAGTGGACCAGACTAACTATTAGATCAGTGAGTTACAAGATTTACAAGATAGTAAGCCTTAGAGCCACTCGAAGGTCTACCAATTTCACCCTGCCCCGGGGCTAGCACTATAAAGGCTCCAGCCGAACTCTAAAGAGCAATTCCTCAGCATACTTAGTTACTCCAGCACAGCAATCATAGATTTCTCTATGGGATATCCTCGGCCTTGTAGTTGCTTGGCCTGCAATCAATGTTTTTTAAGAGGGAATAACTATTTACAAAACGATTTTGTGTGCAATCGAGGCATCACAAGAAGGAAAGATGGTACTTGCCAAGGCTTCCGAGCTCGCAAACTTATGCGGAGCCAAACTTGTCGTAATCCATGTTCTCCCCTACAAGCTTCTGCCCAGCGACTACCAGAAGACATTGAAAGAAGACATCGCGCCAAAAATCGAAAAATTACTGCTCCCTTTGGTATCAGCAAGAAGAACTGTCACATTAAGGTGGGCAAGCCATACGAGGTTATTTGCAGAGAAGCAGAGAAGCGCAAGGCCGATTTGGTAATTCTTGGAACTCATTCAAAGAAAGCATTGCAAGCCGCTATCATAGGCTCTACTGCTACTGGCGTATCTAATAATGCAAAGTGTGACGTTACTCTATTCAGATTATAGCGTACTGAGAACTTTGCTTCGTATACTACCGATTGTTAGCAGAGACTCAAACAGAACAGCAACTTCGCTCGATACAAATAGTCTTGAGCGAAGTTACTGAATCACTAATTCGGTATTACTGTCTTGGCTATCAAATTAAAGATCCGCAATAGTATCCTCAATCTATCGAATCAGTTGCAGCTCATCTCGTGCTCTAACCTCTAATCTTGATTGCTGGGCAACCGTCATACAGACGAACCTGGGGATGTTGCTGCCCAATGGCCTCTCGCGAGTACAGACCAGCTTGTCTTCCTCTGCGGCAACCGTTGAATTGTAGGCGTCAACTTGTCGCTGCGATCTAATGTCGGCAATGTCCGAGACTTCGTACAAACTCTCGCAAGCAATTAAAGTTGCCGCAAGTGCTAAAATTACAAATATTTTTTTCATGTTCATTAATTCTCTGATTTGCTAATGCCGTTATACCACCGCTAAGGCTTGCTCGATATCGGCTATGATATCGTCGATATGTTCGATGCCTACGCAGATGCGCATGGTCTCAGGAGTCACCCCTGCCGCTAACTGCTCCGTCTCACTAAGCTGTCTGTGGGTAGTCGAGGCCGGGTGACAGGCCAGGGTTTTGGCATCGCCAATATTCACCAGACGCTTGATCATAGCCAATGCGTCGTAGAAGCGAACACCTTCATCGAAGCCGCCTTTGATGCCGAAAGTCAGCAGCGATGCTGGAACGCCACCGCAGTATTTTTTCGCCAACGCATGGTTAGAGTCACTCTCTAGACCACCAAAATTAACCCACTCTACCTTGTCATGATTCTGCAGGTATTCGGCAACGGCCATCGCGTTGGAACAGTGACGCTCCATGCGCAGGCTTAGCGTCTCCAGGCCCTGCAATAGGAAGAAGGCATTCATCGGTGAAAGCGCCGAGCCGGTGTTTCGCAGAGGAACCGTTCTAGCGCGACCAATATAGGCTGCCTCGGCCAATGCCTCGGTGTACACCACACCATGATAGGAAGGTTCAGGCTCGTTCAATTCTGGGTAGCGATCTTTGTGCTCTGCCCAGGGAAACTTGCCCGAGTCTACAATCATGCCGCCTATGGAGGTGCCGTGGCCACCTATGTACTTAGTCAATGAATGCACGACAATATCGGCACCAAAATCGATCGGGTTGCACAGGGCCGGTGTTGCCACCGTATTATCGACAATCACTGCCACGCCCTTCGCATGGGCGGCTGAGCAGACAGACTCAAGATCGATGATATTGCCTGCCGGGTTACCAATACTCTCGCAGTAAACTGCCTTAGTCTTATCATCGATTAGCTTCGCGATCGCCTCGGCGGAATCGTCCTCGGCGAAACGCACCTCGATGCCCTGACTCGGCAACATATGCGCGAATAGTGTGTAAGTGCCACCATAGAGCTGTGGTGTTGAAATAATATTGTCACCCGCTTTGGCAATAGTAAGAACAGCATAATTGATAGCCGCCATACCGGAAGCCACAGCCAACCCAGCCAGTCCACCTTCCATCGCAGCTACGCGCTGCTCCAACACATCGTTGGTGGGATTCATGATGCGGGAATAGATGTTACCGGGCACCGCCAGATCGAAGAGGTCGGCACCGTGTTGCGCATTGTCAAACTCGTAGGCAACGGTTTGGAATATAGGCACCGCTACCGACTTGGTCGTTGGGTCGGTTTCATAACCTGCGTGAATGGCTAGAGTTTCTTTTTTCAATTTCTTGCTCCTTAAATCTCAAGCGTCGTTTATACAGCAGCTTATTGTGGGGTGCAATTTGAATGAATACGGTGATTTAAAAAATTTCCAGGCTACATTAGCTGCTAACAGGTTTCGATACAACAAGCATTGACTAAATACTCGACCTTCCGACACATTTATATTGAATATTCAATAGCTTACAGGGCTTGGAGTCCCTCTCAATAACCCACGACTGGCTTCATTGCATTATGCTTGTGCACTAGCAAGGCCAGACCCACTCTAGATCGTGATGTTTTAGGGCACCACAATGATAAACGCAAGCAGAGACGACGCATCTTGCACAAGCTGGACTCTGAGGGAGATAGCTCTTATTCTTCTTCCCAACTTCACGTAACCAATAAAATTTGAACAGGCTTCGATTAACCCAGAAGAGAGGCGTTTAGCGCTTCCTCAAAAAGGAATAATAAAATGAAAATAATAAACACGCTGTGCCTACTGACGCTACTTACAGCTTCCGCAGAAGTTGCGGCTCAGCGACCCAATAGACCACTCTTTCCCCTGCAGGCTTATACGCTCACCGACTATGAAGCGATCGAGTACAGCGAAGCATTTGAGATGCCCGAGGCCTTCGAGGGAGAGTCCTACGCAGGGGTGGCAGTGAACTCACAGGGAAACCTGGTGGTGTTCAGTCGCGGCAGCACCCCCTTCCTTGAATTTAATAGCGATGGCGAATTCATTCGGTCTTTTGGTCAAGAAGGCTTGGTCCGTCGCGCCCACGGATTACACCTCGAAGCAGACAATACTATCTGGGTTACCGACGTTGCCGATCACGTGGTCATGAAGCTGGATCAAAATGGCAATGAACTGATGACTATCGGAACCCGGGGTGAAAGTGGCGAATGGGATGAGGCCGCCGGCGCCTATCTGTTCCAGCAACCTAACGACCTGGCACTGGATTCTGCAGGCAATATCTATGTGGCCCAGGGTCATGGTTCAGACAATCCCAGAGTGCTGAAATTCAATTCCGATGGCGAATTTATAACGCAGTGGGGTAGCCGCGGCTACGGACCTGGTCAGTTCTGGGTCGCTCATTCCATTGAGATCGATGCCGACGACGTCATCTATGTAGCCGACCGCGAGAACATGCGCATTCATCGCTTCGACACCGAAGGCGGCTTACTGGGTGAGTGGAACTTTGAGGCCATGGTCTGTGCAATTTTCCTGCACGACGATGGGCATATGTATATCACTACAGGCTTCGATGGACAGCTGGCAAAGGTTGATATGACAGGTAAGGTATTGGGCGCTATCGGCAGACCCGGGACTGCCAACGGACAATTCGGTGAGGCACATGCGCTAACGCTTGATCATGAGGACAACGCCTATATCGCGGATGTGATAAATAGACGGATTCAAAAGTTTGCGAAGATTGATTAGAACCGATAGGTTTTGTCGCATGTGTTGGTAGGTCAGAGCATGCTGACTCCATTGCTTTTTGACCGTAGTGAATATACTAATGACTCACACTAACGAAAGGATCGAAGATGAATATTTTGTCTGCTCTTATAGTATCCAGATCGATCACTCTGACCGGCTCAGTCTCAGCAATGCTGTTACTGCGAGGCAATGTCTTGGCATAAGACCACGCTAATATTGGAGCATCGGATGACTCCCCTCACGCAGCTCACGGATCTGGACACGGTAACAACCCACACTAAATAAATTCGCCGAACTAAAGAAAAAAAGGGGTCGGAGGGATTTATTTTAAATCCCTCCGACCCCTTTTGTTTCTTTTGTATTCCGACTTCGCTATTGCGCTTGCTGTACAACCCAGGCATTAAAACGCTCTACCATGCAATCGGCAATCATAACGATGTCTCCTCTTGCTAACACCGTGCAATCCTCGAAGTGCTGCATCGAAATAGCAACGGTAAAAAGATTCGCCAGACGGTAATTACAGGCATGAATACTTACATATCCCCCGCCCTGCCAGACTCTCCCACAATGATCGTTGATCAGCGCGCCCGACATAGACAGGTTGTAATCTTCGCCCTGCCAATCTTGTGCCTCAGTTACGCTAACTGTTACTACGGCGACGAGACTAAAAACCAGACTCGCAAATATTCTGTTCATGCTATCTCTCCAGGGGACACTAACAACTTAACAACTTGAGGAATCAGGGTGCTTTGATCTTGCCATAGAGGATGGGCCACTGCAGGGGCACAATCTTTCGGCTGGTTACAACATTACATAAAAAAGGGGACCTTTTAGGTCCCCTTTTTTATGTAATGGCGCACCCGGCACGATTCGAACGTGCGACCCCCTAGTTCGTAGCCAGGTACTCTATCCAGCTGAGCTACGGGTGCGTAATCTGTAAAACTCTCCTCAACACACTTTAGATCAAGAGCCTGTGCGTAAGAGGGCGGTATTATAGCGAAGTCAGTGATTTTTCATAGACATAAATGGCTCTAGTTGCCGTCTATGTGTTTTCTCAACCGAATAGCTGTATTACCATGGTGATTATGAACAAAATCAATGGACTAGTTGCCCCTAGCAACAGAATTCTTGCACTTAGCTGTGCCCTACTCCTAATTATCACGCCGGTATCCTTCGCTGACTACGAGGCTGGGGTGAACGCTGCCTTCAATGGTGACTTCGAGACTGCCCTGCATGAGTTCACCATTGCGGCCGAGGAAGGGCTGGATCTGGCTCAATATAACCTGGGGATTCTGTATTTTACCGGTCAGGGGGTTGATAAGGACTTAGCCGAGGCTTTCCGCTGGACCGAGGCGGCGGCACTTCAGGGGCATGTTGCTGCACAGTTTAATCTCGGCAGCCTGTATTACGCCGGTGATGGTGTAGGGGTAGATCAGGAAAAGGCTGTAGAGCTGTTCGAGAGCGCGGCCAGAGCGGGCCATGGTAACTCTGCCCTGCTTCTCGCCAATATGTATGCCGACGGCGACCTTTCCATGGAAGAGCTTGGCTTTGTTGCGCGGCTGAGTAAGGCGATCTCGGGTCTATTCTCTGGAGATCAGCGCAGTGACGACCTGATACTGGCCCATGCCTGGTCCAGCATTGCCCTGGCGAACGAGAGCCTTGAGGCAGAGGCATTGCGCGCGAGTCTGGAGACCCGGATGAGTACCGAGCAATTGCAGCAGGCGCGTCGCCAATACGCCATATGGCAGCTCGAGTAACACATTAACTTTCCTCTTTTATCTTATATAAATCAACAGACTAGTTAATTTATATGAGAATGTTAATTAATTCCGATTGCTGAATTTAAGCCTTAGGCCGCTACCCATGAGGTAACGGCTTCACTATAAGACCACCGCTAGAATGTCTGTAAATTCGCACCTTCAAGGAACTCACGAATGTCCGCCGCTGGACCTCTGCTGTTCGAATACCGCAAGAAGAACTGGAATGAGGTGGCTGGTAATACCCTAAGGCAGCAGCGCAAGCAGGCGCTGGCCTTCGGCAAGTCTGGCGATGAGGCCCTTGTGCAGTGCCGAGCATTTTTCCAGCAGTTTGCAGCCTAGTCTGCCAGGCTACTGCCCGGCGGCTGCCTTCTCTTTTACTAGCTTGGCTTCTGCCATAACCAGCAACTGATCCAACCAGGCTGTGTAGCTCTCTGGATCGACGAAGGGATGGGGCTCGCCTTCCTTGCGGTCTTTCAGCATTTCGTAGCGCTCGAATACGTCACCGGAGGCTGCATGGTTAGGAATATTCACTTCGATATCACCCATGCTCTGTAGACGCTTGACACTGCTGATATACGTCTCGGTGCGCTCTACACCCTCGAAATTTAGCCCTACGCCACCGAACATGAAGGCCTGAAAGGGAAAGCCGTTGTCATAGACTGTAAAACGGGTAGAGGCGACACCGGGTGTGTGGCCGGGTGTCTTCACGAAACGCAGTCCGGTGCGGCCCAGATTAACGGTGCCGTTGTCGGTGACTAGAAGATGACGCATGGGCTTGGGATACTCTCTGTAGATGGGATCTTCATCCACCATCTGCCAGTCTTCCTCGGTCATTAGAACCACCGCCCCAAACTCTTCCTGAATTCTTCTGGCACCACCGATGTGATCGTAATGGGCATGGGTAACCACCACGTAGCGAATATCGTTAGGGTCCATGCCTAGCTCACGAATACCATCGATGACGATATCGGTTAGGTCACCATAGAGCGTATCGAACAGAATCAAGCCCTGGTCAGTTTCCAATACCCAGGCAGCGACCCATTTGGCACCCACATAGTAGAGATTGTCGAAAACCTGAAAAGGCGCGACGCGCTGAAACTCTGGATCATCATTCTCGCTCAGTTCCTGTGCCGAGGGGTTAGCACTTAGAAAGAGGCCGAACGAGAAAATCAGTGCCAGCTTTATTGTTCTATTCATAAAAATTCCTGTGGGGGTGTATGCGCATCAATGATGTTGTTTTATATACGATATTCCTTGCTTTTGAAACCGCTTTTCGCTCAACTGCGCCTCGACGCTGTCATGCCAATTCCAAAAGAATCCGGCATGTCGAACCGGGCCAAAAGCCCAAACCTAGCCGATGAGGAATGCTCATGAAAATTGCGTGCCCAAAAGAAAGTAAAGACCAGGAATTTCGAGTCGCTCTCACACCTAAATCAGTAAAAACGCTAATCGACGATGGCCACGAAGTCTGGATTGAAACTCAGGCAGGTGCCGGCATCTCCTGTAGTGATGAAGACTACAAATCGGTTGGCGCTAAAATAGCAAAAGATGTAGGCGAGTTATTTGCCCGGGGCGAACTCATCATCAAGGTGAAGGAACCGAACCACGCCGAGCGTATGCTGCTTAGGCCTGAACACACCCTGTTTACCTATCTACACCTTGCCTCCGACCCCGATCAGACCCGCGAGCTTATCGATAGCGACGCTGTATGCATTGCCTACGAGACCGTAACCGATGACCACGGTACCCTGCCCTTGCTGACACCGATGTCGGAGATTGCAGGCAGACTGTCCGTGCAGGAAGCCGCCGCGCATCTGGGGAAACACAATGGTGGCATGGGAGTATTACTGGGCGGTGCGACCGGCGTTCCCGGCGCACACGTTGTCATCATCGGTGGCGGTGTTGTTGGCGAGAATGCCTGTAAGATTGCCCTTGGCCTGGGCGCCAAGGTAACGATACTGGACAGGTCCGAGAAGCGCCTACAGCAGCTGACCGACAAGTATTCCGATCGGATCAATTGCGTTATTTCTACAGCGGCATCCCTGAAGCACTATGCCATTGATGCCGATCTCTTGGTAGGAGCCGTGCTCGTGCCAGGCGGAGCCGCGGCCAAACTCATCTCGGCAGAGCTGGTTAAAAAAATGAAACCGGGTTCTGTCATCGCCGACGTAGCTATCGATCAGGGTGGTTGCTGCGAGAACTCCAGAGCTACCACACACAAAGCCCCAACCTTCATAGTCGATGGTGTAATTCATTACTGCGGAGCCAATATTCCCGGCGCCGTGCCGAAGACAGCCTCCGAGGCACTAAACAATGCAACCCTACCGTATATAAGGGAACTTGCCAGCAAGGGGATACATAGCGCGCTTGCCGAGAACAAGCATCTTCTAAACGGGCTGAATGTCTGCAAAGGCAAGCTGGCGCGACCAGAGGTGGCTGCGGACTTAGACCTTGAATTCACCGAGGCGGAAGAAGCGATAAAGACTATCGTCTGACTAAGAGCCTCGTATAGTATGTTAGGTTTCCGGCCTATAATTTCCTAATAGGAGCGCGGCAAACCTAACACATGTTCTGAGACGTAATTGAGAATCATTTCCTGAGAGATCGGCGCGAGCTTCATCAATCTCGCTTCGCGCCAATAACGCTCCACATGATATTCACGCGCATAACCAAAACCACCATGGGTCTGTATCGCCGCATCCGCCGCGAAGAACCCAGCCTCGGCGGCAAGCCACTTCGCCATATTCGCCTCTTTACCACAGGGCTGACCATTGTCTATTAGCCAGGCTGCCTTCTTATTCATTAGCTCCGCCGCATCAAGCTTCATGCGCGCCTCGGCCAATGGAAAGGCGATGCCTTGGTTCTTACCTATGGGCCTATCGAACACGACTCGATCGTTCGCGTATTGCACGGCTCTACGCAGCGCGGCCCTGCCTATACCGATAGACTCCGCGGCAATGAGAATTCGCTCGGCGTTCAAGCCATCGAGCAGGTAGCGAAAGCCCTCGCCCTCCTCACCTACCCTGTCTTCTATCGAAACCTTGAGGTCGTCATATACCACCTCGCAGGTGCGTACCGCGTTACGACCCAGCTTCCCGATGGCCGAGATCGACACTTCTGGTTTGCGTAACTCGGCCAACAACAGGGTCATGCCATCTGTCTTACGCTTAACCTTCTCCTTCGCTGTAGTGCGCACCAGCAACAGAACCCGCTCTGACTCGAAGGCCTTGGTAGTCCATACCTTGCGCCCCTTGACTAGATAATGATCGCCGTTATTGCGCGCGAAGGTCTCTATAGAGGTGGTATCGCTGCCCGCATTCGGCTCCGTGACGCCGAAGGCTACCTGCAATTCGCCCCGCGCCACCGCGGGCAAATATTTTTCACGCATCGCCTCGCTGCCGTGTTTTACCACCGGGTGCATGCCGAAGATAGAAAGATGTAATGGCGTGGCGCCGTTCATCGCAGCGCCGGAGGCCGCGACTTCTTCCAATACTATCGCCGCTTCCTGAATACCCTTGCCAGCCCCGCCATATTTCTCCGGCATTGCAATACCGATCCATCCGGCGCTCGCAACCTCATCGAAAAAATCCTGGGGATAGATTCCCTCCCCGTCGTGTCGCTCCCAATAGTCATCGGGATAGGCGCTGCAAAGCTTGCGCACCGATTCACGAATCAGGGTTTGTTCCTGTGTCTCTTCAAAGTTCACGAATTAACCTTCACCCGCTTTATTGCGCCCGAGCATATCCAACAGGTATTGCGCGCGCTTAAGGTGCGGCATATCGACCATCTCACCCTGGTGTTTGAACGCCATCTCTCCTCGCGCCGCATGCTCTTCGAAGGCGGCGACCAGCTCTAATGCCGCTTCAAGCTCGGCATGGCTTGGCGTGAAGGCCTGATTCACGATATCGATCTGATCTGGATGGATGCTTAACTTGCCAGTAAAACCCATGTCAGCCGCCGCCCTGCACTCTTTGCGCAGACCTTTAGTGTTCTTGATATCCACATACACCGCATCAATAGGCTGCACCTTGGCGGCCACAGCTGCTAGCAGACACATAGAGCGCACGAAGTTAAAAACCTCCAGGTAGTTGCCGTTCTCGTCGCGCTTCGCACGCGCGCCTAAAGAGTCCGACAGGTCTTCAGCACCCCAGGTGACGCCACTAACCCGCTCATGATTCACCATCTGCTGAAGATTAAACACGGCTGCCGCCATTTCCGTACCAATTAGAACTAGCTTGATGTCGCTGTAGTCTGCGCCGGCTAATTTCTCCTGATTGGTGATCAGCTGATCGACGGCATGCACCGCCTTCAAGTCCAATACCTTGGGCAGCACAATGCCGTCTGGTCTATGCTGCAGAACCGCCTCAAGATCATCCCTCCCCCACTGCGAATCCATCGGGTTTATGCGAACCAATTTCTCTTGCTGCTTAAAATCTGCCTGTGCCAACCACTCACACACTTCTTCTCGAGCGTTAATCTTGCGATCCGGTGTTACCGAATCCTCCAGGTCGAGGATTAGAGAATCTGCCGGAAGACCCAGGGCCTTATTCAGCATCTTCTCATTGCCCCCAGGAACGAAATGTAGCGATCTTCTTAACCTCATTGTGGTTTCCGCAGCATCATGCCTTTCCTAAGACACTCACAAACGACCTCATCTCTCTGATTGATTCCCAAATGCTCGAACCAGACAATCCCTCTGTCGAGCTTGGTTTTCGATTCACGTTTCTCTACGATCTTGGTTTGCACACGCAGTGTATCGCCGATGAATACCGGATTCGGAAACTCCACCTTATCCATGCCCAGGTTGCCAATCGTGGTGCCCAAGGTGGTATCGCCGACGGACAGACCGACGACCAAACCCAGCGTAAAATAACTATTCACCAGTATCTGACCAAACTGCGTAGTCTTGGCGAATTCCGCATCGATATGCAGTGGCTGCGGATTGTGAGTCATGGTGCTGAAAAGCAGATTGTCTGTTTCTGTTATGGTTCTGTGGGGCATATGCTCAAACAGCATCCCCAGCTCTAGTTCTTCAAAATATTTTCCGGTCACAGTTAAGCTCCAGCTGCACTCAGTAGCCTTCAGATCAATATCAGGCGCTTATTTTATTGGCATCTTGTACTATCATCCATTAGATTCTCACAACTTAGCATCCTTTATGGTGTCCGGATAGTTTCTCCCACAATGCAGAACGAACAAGAGCAGCAGTATCAAGATTGGATAGGCAGGCAGCAGACGTCATCCGATATCCTAACAAGCGGGCCTATGGAGGGGCTCGCTGCAACCCTCGATAGAGAGGACACCACTTTTGCCAACGGCGATTCCCTGCCCGCGCTATGGCACTGGCTATATTTTCTACACCCCGCCAGACAGTCCGCCCTGGCTATCGATGGACACCCACACAGAGGCGATTTTCTACCACCTATTCCATTGCCCAGGCGAATGTGGGCTGGCAGCAGACTGCAGTTCCTGCGCCCGCTGCGGCTTGGCGAAACTATTGAACGGGTCTCCAGCATCAAATCGGTTTCTTTAAAACAGGGCCGGTCCGGCGATCTTGCCTTCGTATGTGTAGGCCATGATTTTTCCAACAGTTCCGGTCTCTTACTACGCGAAGAACACGATATCGTCTACCGGGATGTCGCCAAGGAGAATGCCGCTGCTGCACAGCCATTGCCCGCCGATGACAAATTCGATTTTGAACGGACTATCACCCCGGACCCGGTTCTTCTTTTTCGTTATTCAGCCCTAACATTCAATGGCCATAGAATTCACTATGACCGCGCCTATGCCAGCGAGACCGAATCTTATCCTGGTCTGGTGGTGCACGGCCCGCTACTCGCCACACTTCTTCTCGAATTGTTTAGCGAGAAACATCCACAGGCAGTCCTGTCGGAATTCGAGTTTAAGGCCACACAACCCGTATTCGATATCGCCGACTTTCAGGTCTGCGGCACCAAACTGGATGACTCGGGAGCCAGTCGGCTGTGGATCGCCGATAACGCCGGGAATCTTTGTATGGAAGCCAGTGTACGAGCAAGCAATCCATGATCGACACTCCACCGCTACAGGGAATAACAGTAGTCTCTCTAGAGCACGCGATAGCCGCCCCACTTTGTACTCGTCAACTTGCAGAGCTGGGAGCGCAGGTTATAAAAGTAGAGAGGCGTGGGACTGGCGACTTCGCCCGAAATTACGATGATCGCGTAAAGGGTCAGTCCTCCCATTTTATCTGGACCAATAGATCGAAGAAGAGCCTAACACTGGACTTGAAACATCAGGACTCGGGACCGATTCTGCATAGACTGCTAGAATCCGCCGATGTGCTGGTACAAAACCTGGCGCCAGGCGCCGCCAGCAAGATGGGGCTCGATTTCGAGCGGCTGCATAAAGAATACGAGGAGCTAATCGTCTGCAATATTTCGGGTTACGGCTCTTCCGGCCCCTATGAGAAGAAGAAAGCCTATGACTTGTTAGTACAGGCCGAAGCGGGTCTTCTCAGCATCACCGGCACGGCAGATGAGATGGTAAAGAGTAGCATCTCCATAGCGGATATCGCGGCGGGCATGCAGGCGCAGACGGCCATACTGGCGGCACTGATTCAACGGTCGAAGACAGACAAAGGCAGCAATATCGATATCTCCATGCTGGAAGCCATGGTTGAGTGGATGGGCTTTCCACTAAATTATGCCTACGACGGCGCACCCCCACCGCACAGAACCGGCACCGATCACGCCAGCATCTATCCCTATGGCGCGTTCGTAACCGGCGATGAAAAAGTCATCATGCTAGGGCTGCAGAACGAGCGAGAGTGGGCCCTGTTTTGCGAAAGCGTGCTCGAACAAACCGAGCTTACCAGCGACCCCCGATTTGCCAAGAATGTCTCCCGCTCATCCAACCGAGAATCCTTAAAAAAGATAATCGAACAGAAATTCGCCAATTTCACGGCGAAAGAAGTGGCCAACAAACTAGATCAGGCCCAAATTGCCTTCGCTAATGTAAATGATATGCCGGAAGTGTGGGATCACCCGCAGCTGAAGGCGCTCAACCGCCTTATCGACACAGACACCCCCAAGGGCGCTGTTAAGAGCTTCAAACCCCCGGGTAATAACAGCAATTTTGAGCCCAGTTTAGGCCCAGTTCCAGCCTTAGGAGAACACACCACCGAGATCCTCTCTGATCTTGGCTTCGACACCAATGAAATCAAGCGTTTTCAAGAAACCGAAGTAGTATAGAACCCCGCTTCTCGAAGGCTTAAGGTCTGTGCTATTATGCCCGCGATTTTGGAGACGTGGACTAGTGGCTGAAGGTTGAGGAGTCCCGACCGACGAAGTAGCACAATACAGTTTAATGGAGAGGTGGCCGAGTGGCTGAAGGCGCGCCCCTGCTAAGGGCGTATAGGAGAAATCTTATCGAGGGTTCGAATCCCTCCCTCTCCGCCATTAAACAAACAACCCGGCTTCAGCCGGGTTTTTTGTTTAACGCGAAGCGGTCGGGTGAGAACCCTCCGGTTCGAAAGACGCGCAGCGTCGCAGACAGCCGCAGGCTGCCCCGAAGGGGATACGATGCCGACTGGTTGGTGATGCCCTTCGGCATTCAACAAATCCAGTAAGTCATCTGGTTTTAATGTAATTAGCTTAGCTAAATACCGAATGAATCCCTCCCGACGAATTCAAGCACAATCTACAATTCAGCAAACCTCCCCGATGAAGCCTTCCGCCCCCAAGAAGCAACCCAACTGAACCAACCCACACCAGAAACAAACTACCAGTCAGCCACCCCTATCAATACCGTATCCCCTGCTAAGGGCGTATAGGAGAAATCTTATCGAGGGTTCGAAAGACGCGCAGCGTCGCAGACAGCCGCAGGCTGCCCCGAAGGGGATACGATGCCGACTGGTTGGTGATGCCCTTCGGTATTCAACAAATCCAGTAAGTCATCTGGTTTTAATGTAATTAGCTTAGCTAAATACCGAATGAATCCCTCCCGACCAATTCAAGCACGGCTCACAACTCAGCGACCTTCACCGATCAAGCCTCCACCACCAAAAACCCAACCCAACTCCTTCGCCCAATTCCAGTTATAATCTGCAACCAGCCAATCCAATCAATATCGCACCCCCCATCATGAGCATCGGTTCAAATATTTGGAAACTTTACGTGATCAAGGCATCCAAATGGATGACGCTCTTCATGCCGATTATTTGGCTATTCTATGAAGAAAATGGGCTAACCATTACCGACCTGTTTGTGATTCAGGCGATCTATTCTGTAACCATAGCGCTGATTGAAATTCCTTCCGGTTACGTTGCTGATGTCTTCGGGAGGAAGAACTCTATGATCATCGGCACGTTCTCCGGATTCGTAGGCATTCTGATTTATTGCCTGTCATTCGGTTTTGATGGTTTCCTAGTAGCAGCACTTTGTCTTGGCGTTGGGCAAAGTTTCATTTCGGGATCCGATACAGCCTTGATGTACGACTCTTTAGCTGAGTTAAATCGAAGTGATGACTTTATCAGACTCGAAGGAAGAACAATCTCAATGGGGAATTTGGCCGAAGCGATGGCTTTTATAATTGGAGGACTTTTAGCTCAAATTAGTTTACGGACGCCCTTCTATTACCAGGTTGGTATTGCTCTCGTTGGTTTTGTAGTTGCGCTGCTCTTGATAGAACCCAAAGTACACCGCTTAGAGGATGGCAAAAGCAAACCCTGGAAAAACATTAAGAAAATAATTCACTATTCGATCATAGAGAACACTATCTTAAGGGCATATATTTTCTACTCGGCAATTATCGGGGCAGCAACGCTGACGATGGCTTGGTTCACCCAACCTTACTTCAAAGCGTTAGACATAGGACTGGTCTATTTTGGTTTGATCGGCGCAGGACTTAACCTGGCCGTTGCTATCCCCTCCTTCTATGCCTACAGAATAGAGAGAATAATTAACACTAGAATATTGCTCAGCCTAATCTTGCTATTAATAATTGCAGGCTATTTCACTGTTGCTTACATCAACACTCTATGGGGCCTGTTAATTTTGTTGCTCTTTTACATTACTCGAGGGGTGGCAACACCGGTACTGCGCGACTATATGAACAGACATATTCCCTCTACTATGCGAGCGACAGTAATGTCTATCCGTAGCTTTATTATTCGCGTCTTCTTTGCTTCTACATCTCCATTTTTGGGTTATGTGGCAGACTTATACAGTCTCCAATATGCCCTTTACCTATCTGGAGCACTATTTCTTTTCTTCGGGCTTATCATCTTGAGCTACTTACTTAGCCAGGAAAAGATATAGATTTAGCGAAGACTAAAATTAACTTTATTATTGATTACGATAGAGTCTTGAATAGAAAGAACGTGGCAAAGGGAGGGTAT
>Ga0209335_10003221_pt1 | contig 16487 bp, 16 predicted proteins | sample COG_09_FD_184753 | JGI IMG/M metagenome (GOLD analysis project Ga0209335, IMG submission 184753) | Pelagic Microbial community sample from North Sea - COGITO 998_met_09 (SPAdes) (version 2) | ecosystem: Environmental > Aquatic > Marine > Neritic zone/Coastal water | place: Helgoland, sampling...
AAGAAACATATTAATACAAAAGGATTATTTTTTACACGGCCTTCAATTGCTCACTATACGACGACAAGAGAAGAATTAGTTGAGTCAGCAAAAAAAGTTTTTGATGCTGTTTTGTCTAAAAAGTTTAATGTTGAAGTTTTCAAAAAGTACAAACTTAATGATACAAAAAAAGCTCATGAAGAATTAGAGGGAAGAATATTAAAAGGTCCTGCTGTAATTATTCCCTAATCTAAATCAACATCCATATCTGACATATGCCATTTAAGTGCATTTGTAGACACTTGAATTTCTCTTAAAAAAATAACAATTGAAATCATCATGGACAAACAACAAGATCCAAAAATAATTCTAGCTACAAAAATTTCATTTAGATAAAGAGCAAAAACAGTTAGCAAATTAAATAGAAGGCCAAAAGCAGCAAACATAATAGTCCATTTTAATAAAACTATTCTTCCATTTAAATTTATAAACTGTTTCTTCCACTCAGGAGGTATGTGATTTTCATACACGTGCTCGTCATGAAGTTGTCTAATAAGCTTACTAAGTGAGTGAAACCTATTACTATAGATATTCATAAGCAAGGGTATTGCTGGAAACATTAGAGCTGTAACTGTGTAATCAATATTCATACGAATCAGTTTGATTATGAAACTAGCCTTTGTTATTTACAAGTAAATTATTATGAAACAATTAAATCTATTTATTGAATTAATAAGATTAAAAAAACCAATTGGTTTTATGCTTTTATTTTGGCCATGCTCATGGGGATTAACACTTGCATACGATTTTTCAAGTAATCTTGGTAACTATTTTTTTTATCTAACTTTATTTTTTTTAGGTTCAATTCTAATGCGTTCTGCCGGGTGTATAGTAAATGACATATTAGATAAAGAATTTGATAAAAAGGTTTTCAGAACAAAAAATAGGCCTATAGCATCAGGAAAAGTATCTATAAAGCTTGGACTATCTTATACAATTTTTTTATGTTTAATTGCATTATTAGTTTTATTAAATTTCAATACTTTTACTATTATATTAGCGTTAGGTTCCATGCCACTAGCATTTAGCTATCCTTTGATGAAAAGATTTACATATTGGCCACAGCTTTTTTTAGGTATTACTTTTAATTATGGTTTAATCCTTGGATGGGTCTGCATTACAAATCAAATAGAAATAGTACCAATAATACTTTATATAGGAGCCATATTTTGGACACTAGGTTTCGACACAATATATGGGTATCAAGATATTAAAGATGACGAGATAATAGGAGTAAAATCAACATCAATAAAATTTAAAAAAAATCCAAAGTTATTTTTAATAGTATGTTACTCATTGTTTATATTGTCTTTAGTTGTAACAGGTTTTTTTATGAAGTTTAATTTAATGTTCTATCTTTTTTTATCTATTCCAATTTTGCATTTATTTATATATCAAATTTATAACTTTAATTTTAAGGACTCTAAAAATAGCTTAAAAATATTTAAAGCCAATAATCTACTTGGTGCAATTATTTTGATTAATATTTTTATTGGGAAAGTCTAAGTTAATAATGAAAAAAATAGATATTTTAAAAAGACTTTTTTCTGAATACACAAAAAAACATTTAAATAAAATTTTATTAGCTATAGTTTTTGCATTACTTGTAGCGGGAAGCACTTCTGGTATTGCTTATCTTTTAGATCCTGCAATTAAAAAAATATTTATTGAAAAAGATCAGACATTAATTTTAATTATTCCATTTTTAATTGTTATAGCTTTTGCAGTTAAAGGCGTTTCTTTGTATATTGCAAAAGTTTTGATGATAAGTGTTTCAGCAGAAGTAACCAAAGATTTACAGTGTGATATGTTAGGTAATCTTATTTCTGCAGATACAAAATTAATTGATGGTAAGCATACAGGAAAGTTTATAGGATTTTTGACCAATGATGTTAATCATATAACAAATTTAATAAGTACAGCTGTACTAAGTTTATTCAAAGATAGTTTAACTTTAATAGGTCTGCTTACAGTTATGTTTTTTCAGAACTGGAAGCTTTCATTAATTGCCATCATAATGATTCCATTAGCAACACTCGCTGCTAGAACGTTGGGAAAAAGAGTTGGAAAAGTTGCAACCCAGCAAATGCAAAAAGCAGGAGTGCTAAATACCTACCTAATTGAATTATTTAAAAACCACAAGCTTATTAAAATATTTCAACAAGAAAAATATGAAAATAAAAGAGCTGATAATTTTATAGAGGAGGTTAAAGAAAAAACTAAAAAAATTGCAACCGTCTATGTTAGATCTTCACCAATAATGGAAACGCTTACTGGAATTATGATTGCAATATTGATCTTTTATTCAGGAAAACTTGTTTTAAAAAATGAGATAGATATTAATAATTTTTTTTCTTTTCTAGCAGCAATGATGTTGGCCTATCAACCTGTTAGGGCTTTGGCAACTTTAAATATAACTATTGGACAAGGTTTGTCTGCTGCCAACAGAATACTACCTATTATTGACGAAAAATCTAAGTTAGTGGAAACTAAAAATAATGAAGAACTAAAAATAGATGATGGTAATATTGTATTCAAAAATATTTCCTTCAAATACAATGAAGATATTAATAGTAATACTTTAAGTTCTATTAGTTTGAAAATGTTAGGTGGAAAAATGACTTCAATCGTTGGTCATAGTGGTGCGGGTAAATCAACAATTCTAAATTTAATACCAAGATTTTATGATGCAATCTCAGGAGATATAGAAATTGATAAACAATCAATATATAAATGTACTATAAACTCGTTAAGAAAAAATATTTCTTTAGTAAGTCAAGATACAACATTATTTGATGACACCATTAGAAATAACATTGCATATGCAAACTTAGATGCTAGCCAAAAAGAGATTGAAGAGGCAGCAAAAAATTCTTTTGCAAGTGAATTCATAGATAAACTTCCTAATAAATATGAAACAATAATTGGTGAGAATGGAACAAGGTTATCTGGGGGCGAGAAACAAAGGTTATCTATAGCTCGAGCAATGTTAAAAAAAAGCCAAATTATCCTTCTTGATGAAGCAACTTCTTCACTTGATGCTGAAACAGAAAATAAAATTCAAGATGCAATAAATTTATTAACAAAAAATAGAACAACAATTGTTATTGCACACAGATTATCAACAATTCTAAATTCAGATAATATTTTTGTAATAGACTCAGGCAGAGTTGTTGGGGAAGGTACTCACGAGGAATTGTTAATTAATTCATCAGTTTATAAGAACTTTTATGAAAAACAAATTAAAAAAATTTAATGTTTTTTGTTTATAGAATCTTAACCAATTTAATTTTAATTTTATCTCCTTTAATTATCATTATCAGGCTATTAAAAAAAAAAGAACATCAAAAAAGATTTAAAGAAAAATTTGGATTTTATACGAAAAAAAAAGTTAAAGGAAAATTAATATGGTTTCATGGAGCAAGTGTTGGTGAAATATTAAGTATAATTCCTTTAGTAGAACGATTAGAAAAAAATAAAGATATAAAACAAATCTTGATTACATCAAATACGTTGAGTTCATCAAAAATTTTATCTAATTTAAAACTTAAAAAAACAATTCACCAATTTTTTCCAATAGACACAAATTACCATACTCAAAAATTTTTAAAATACTGGAAACCGTCAATGGCAGTTTTTATAGACTCTGAAATATGGCCAAACATGATTACAAATATAAAAAAAATGTCAATTTCATTAATTCTAATGAATGCTCGAATTACAGATAAGTCTTACAAAAGATGGATGATATTCAGCCCATATACAAAAATAATTTTCCAAAAATTTGATATTTGTTTTTCTTCAAATCTAAAATCAATAAAATATCTTAAGTTTCTAGGTGTTAAAAAAATAAAATATTTAGGAAATTTAAAATTTACACAAAGTGAAAAAAATGTAACAGATTTAAATAAAGATTTAAGAAAGTTTTTTTTATCAAAAAAAATATGGTGTGCTTCTAGCACTCATGAAACTGAAGAGATTATTTGTGCACAAGTTCATAAAAAACTTAAAGCTAAATATAAAAACTTGCTAACAATTATAATACCAAGACATGTTCATAGAACTGAAGAAATTGCTAATCAAATAAAAAAAATAAATTTAAAAATTCACCTTCACAGTTCAAAAAATAAAATAGATAGAAATACAGATATATATATAGTAAATTCGTTTGGACAGACAAAGTCATTCTTTAAGGTTTCTAAAACTATTTTTTTAGGTGGTTCGATAATAAAACATGGTGGTCAAAATCCATTAGAAGCGGCAAGGTTTGGGTGTAGAATTTTACATGGACCAAATGTATGGAATTTTGATGAAATATACAGTTTATTGAAGAAAAACAAAGTATCTAACAAAGTTATAAATTCAAACCAATTATTTGTTAATGTCGAAAAAATGCTTAATAGTAAAAAAAAAAATACAAATCTTGAGAAAAAAATTAAAAGTCTTGGAAATAAAATTTTAACCTCTACTTTAAATGAGATAGATTTTTATATTAATAAATAATGAAATTTAATAAACCTAAATTTTGGGATTATAAAAAACCAAATTTTTTATCCTATCTTTTGTTGCCATTAACTATTCCTATAATCATAAATAATTTTTTTTTGTCAATAAAAAGGAATAATATACATCCTGGAATAAAAAAAATCTGTGTTGGAAATATATACGTCGGTGGAACTGGAAAAACCCCTCTAGTTATTAAATTGTATCAGCTTTTAAAAAAGTTAAACTTTAATTCCGCCGTAATAAAAAAATTTTATAATTCACACATCGATGAACAAAGAATACTTGATCAAAATACTAAACTTTATTGTAAAAAAACAAGAAATTTGTCACTTAATGAAGCAATAAAGGATGGTAAAGAGATTGTAATTTTTGATGACGGTCTTCAAGATAGATCGATTAGCTACGATATAAAATTAGTATGTTTCAACAGCTTTAAATGGATTGGAAATGGTTTTTTAATGCCTGCTGGCCCTTTAAGAGAAAAGATAAAAAGTATTTCAAAATATGACTTGGCATTCATTAATGGAAATCAAATTAATAACTCTAAATTAAAATTATTAATTAAAAAATATAACAAGAATATTGAAATTTTTGAGTCACAATACATAGCAACAAATACTGATCAATTTGAAATAAATGAAAAATATCTAATCTTTTCTGGCATAGGAACTCCTGAAAGTTTTAAAGAAATATTAATAAAAAATAAATTTAACATTGTGAAAGAAATTATTTTTCCTGATCATTATAACTATACTCAAAAAGATATTAATAATATCAAATTACAAGCAAAAAAACTAAATGCAAAAATTTTAACAACAGAAAAAGATTATATTAAAATTGACACAAATAATAACCATGAAATTAAGTTTTTAAAAGTTGAGCTTGAAATTGTAAATGAAAAAGAATTACTTAATTACTTTAAAAGATGTATATGAAATTAATAAAACATTTTACTCAATTTTTTATAATATCTATTTTATTTATAATATTTAAGATTATTGGATTAAACTTAGCTTCACAACTTTCTGGTAAAATTGTTTCTTTGATTGGACCTTTTTTTAGATCAAAAAATATTATTAGATCTAATATTTTAAAAGCTTTACCAAATTTGGATGAAAATGATGTAAATAGAATCTCAAAAAAAATGTGGAATAATTATGGAAAAATTCTTGCTGAATACATCTTTATTAAAGATTTTCGAAGTTCTAAATTTAAAAAAAATATTTTAATTGAAGGTCAGGAAATTTTAGATGAAATTAAAAAAAATAATGAACCAGTAATATTTGTTTCTGGTCATTTTAATAATTTTGAATTAATGGCCATGCAAATAGAACAGTCTGGTATTAGTTTGGCTGCCATTTACAGGCCACTTAATAATAAATTTTTAAATTTTATGATGGAAAAAATTAGAAAAAAATATATTTGTAAAAATCAAGTTGAAAAAGGAATCTCTGGAACCAGAAAGTTACTTTCATTTTTTAAAAAAAAAACTTCTATAGCATTGATGATTGACCAAAGAGTTTCAGAGGGAGTTAAGTCTAATTTTTTTAAGCAAGAGGCATTTACAACAACTATTCCTGCTCAATTTGTAAAAAAGTTTAAATGCAAAATTGTTCCAATTTATATTGAGCGTATTGAGAATATTAATTTTAAATTAACTGTTCATAAGCCTTTAATATATGCAGATAATGAGTCTATCAAATCAATAACACAAGATTTAAATATCTTGCTAGAAAAATTAATACTTAAAAACCCTGAACAATGGATTTGGTCTCATAACCGGTGGAAATAAAAAAGTTTATTTTTTTTCTCTTTTTATTGCAGCTTCTTTGTAAGAATAATATGGCTCTTGCAAGTCAACATTCCAATAGTTAAGCTCTTCTAATTTAATAATTTTATTAGATACAGCACAAATTACATGATCACCTTGCTCTACAATTTGAAAATTATTTGGTAAATATTTTAATTTAGCTAATTTTTTATTCATTTTTAGTTTATATATTAATACATGAAAGTTGGAATAATAGGAAGCGGTGGACGTGAGCATGCAATTTGTCTTGCTTTACATGCCTCAAAAAAAATTAAAAAAATTTACTGTTTTCCAGGCAATGCTGGCACTTCATCTATTGCTGAAAATAGTTCTTTAAATTTAGAAAACTTTAATGGCTTAAAAGACTTTATAATTTCCAATAAAATTGATTTAATTATAGTTGGTCCTGAAAAACCTTTGGTAGATGGATTAGTAGATTTTTTAGAAATACACAATATAAAGGTCTTTGGCCCCAATAGACAAGCTTCACAACTTGAAGGTTCAAAAATTTTTACAAAAAACCTTTGTAAGAAACACAATATACCAACAGCAAAATTTGGTACTTTTACAAATAAAAATGATGCAATTAAATTTATTGGAAAAACTAAATATCCCCTTGTTATAAAAGCAGATGGATTGGCTTCTGGTAAAGGAGTTTATATCTGTGACAAAAACGAAGAAGCTTTAATAGCTATAAAAGAAATATTTGATGGAAAATTTGGTGTAGCTAATAATCTACTGATTGAAGAGTTTCTTAAAGGTGAAGAGATGAGTTATTTTATCATAACTGATGGTAAGACAATAAAAAGATTTGATACAGCCCAAGATCACAAGAGAGTACTAGAGGGTGATAAAGGTAAAAATACAGGAGGAATGGGTGCCTACTCTCCGTCGAGACTAATTAATACAGAATTAGATAAAAAAATTATTGCAAAAATAATTGAACCAACAATCAAAGGTCTTAAAGAAATTGGAATTAGTTATAAAGGGTTTTTGTATGCAGGACTTATGATTGTAGATAATGAACCTTACTTAATTGAATATAATGTTCGAATGGGAGATCCAGAATGTCAAACCATCTTACCTAAACTAAAAACAGATTTATTAGAAATTTTTTTATCATGTTGTAATGAAACATTGTCTGAAACTGTAATAGAATGGAACAATAAGAAAAGTTTATGTATTGTTTTGTGTTCAAAAGGATATCCAGAAGAATTTAAAAAAAATGTGTTAATAAAAAATCTAGATAAAATTAAATTTAATGAAAATGAATATTATTACCATGCGGGCACCAAGGTAATTAAAAAACAAATATATGCTACCGGAGGAAGAGTTTTTAATTTTGTCTGTCTATCATCAAATTTTTTAGAGGCTAGAATAAAAATAATTAATTTAATTAATTCTTTAAATTGGGATGGTGGATTTTATCGAAAAGATATTGGATATAAGGTTATAGATGAATGAGAATAATATCTGGAAATTCTAAGGGAAGAAGAATTCAAGAACCTAAAGATCTTAATACAAGACCCCTTAAAGACTTAACTAAAGAGTCAATATTTAATATCCTAACCCATTCTAACAAATTAACAATAAAATTAGAAAATTCAAATGTTCTAGACTTATTTTCAGGTGTTGGGTCATTTGGATTAGAGTGTCTATCTAGAGAAAGTTCAAATGTAACTTTTGTAGAAAATTATAAAAAAGTTTTGCCCGTTTTAAAAAAAAATATACTAGATTTAAACTATCAAAAAAATTCTTTAATTATAGAAAAAGATATATTCAAAAATTTTAGTTTAAAAAATTTAAAGAAAAAATTTGATATAATCTTTATGGACCCACCCTATAAAGAAAAAAAAGTATCCTCAATATTAGATAATATTATTGAAAACGATATACTAAATAATAATGGGACAATCATCATACACAGGCATAAAAAGGAAATAGATCAATTTCCAAAAAAATTTAATATTATTGAAAAAAAGACTTATGGTATTTCAAAAATTTTTTTTGGAAATTATTTTTAAATCAGAATTTTCTTTGTTTGTTTTTTTATCAACTCTACAGAAGGTTGATCATAGGGATTTACATTTAATGCTCTACCCAACAAGATAGTTTCCAAAATAAAGAAACAAAACAACTCCCCCAGCGTTTTTTCACTTCTGTGGATTATTTCAAAACTCCTAAAAGGCATATTTTTATTCAAAAACACTTTTTCAGTTGCTAATTTCTGAGATAACTTAATTTTTTCTAAGTTTTTATTTTTTAAATAATTAAATGAAGGCAACATAAAGTTATTATTAATTAAGTTTGATTTTTTTTCTTTCACATAAAAAAAGGTAAAAAAATTATTTTTGGGTCCGTCTAAATAAAGCTGCATAACACTATGATTATCTTTTGGCATAGAAGATATTATTGGCAAAATACCTTTTCCTTTTTTTCCTAAACTTTCAGCAATCAATTGTTGATACCATTTGAATAAATTATCAGAACTCTCATCATAGTTAAGAATGATTGAATTAAATTTTTTTTGTTTTAAAAGATAAAGAGTATTGCTTACATTTGCTATTAAAGCGTTTATAAATTTTTTATTTTTAATTAAATTGTTTAATTGCTTAAATTTTATTACATTCAAACCCATAAGTTCTGCTGGAAGCATTCCTACTTCTGATAATACAGAATATCGACCCCCTATAAAATTATTATGATGAATAATTTCAGCTTTTAATTTTAGAGCAAGTGAATGTAAGTAACTTGTTTTATTTTCAGTAATAAAAATATTTTTTTCTTTACTTTTGATAATTATGTTTGAATTAGAAATAGTTTCAAGTGTATTTCCCGATTTTGAAATTATTAAATTTACATATTTTTTTTTTTTATCAAAAGAATTTATTTTAGATTTAAGATTGTTATAAAATAATACATTTTTTTTTATTTTATTACTTAAAAACGTATAAATGGCTTCTGTTCCTAATATTGAACCTCCCATTCCGATAACTCTTAAATTTAAATAATTTTTAAATTTTAGAATATTTTTTTTATTATAGGTATTTTCATAGTTTGGACCTAAAGATTTAATTATTTCATTATTTTCTTTTAAAATAAATTCTAAATCTTTTTTAACTTTTTTATTATTTTTTTTAAAAATAAAATTTTTAAAATTAATACCTTTTGTAAACATTAATTTTTTTTAATCTTTTCTAATATGCTTTTTTCTAGCATTTTGTTTGTATCATTTTCCTTTGAAATTGACTCTGAATTATTAGATTCTTTCTTTATGATTTTTTCTAGATCAATTTCCTTTTCTTTACTTTTTTCAGTTGCACTTAATATTTTAGGTTTTGGCAATTCATCAAATTCTGGGGGTAACACTAGTGGATTTTTTTTTTCTATAAGAAATTCATCAGAATTTTTCTTTTTTTGCCCAGACAGCCCTTCTTTAACACTTTGACAGCTGCTGACTGATAAAGCAAATATACAAAATAGAAGTATGGATCTATTAAATTTTTTCATTTTTTTTACTATTTATAAACATTTCATCAAAAATAAGGCATAAAATACCAACGGTCACAAAAATATCTGCAACATTAAAAATGAACCAATGATAACCATTTATATGGAAATCTATAAAGTCTGGCACAGCTGAGTAATAGATTCTGTCAAATAAATTTCCTAAGGCGCCACCCATAACAATCATTAGAGAATATTTTGTAAAACCATAACTTTTTACAATCATTGATAATATAATTAATATTATTAACATAATTACTAATGTAATTAGATTATAAATTAAGCTTTCATTGAATGAAAAAAATCCAAATGCAATGCCTTTATTCCAAATTAAATAAAAGTTTAAATAAGGTGTTAAGTAGATATCAACTGAACTTTCAATCTCTGCTATTTTGAGAATATAAATTTTAGAAATTCTATCAAGAGAAAAAATGAATATAATTATTATACTATTTAAAACAATTTTCTTAAATTTATTTCTGAGCATTTTAATTTTTTTTAGGTGGAATGTCTTTCGCATCCATCTTTGTTAATTTTCCAACATACTGGACACTTTTTACCCTCTGCTTTTGTTGTTACTACCTCTATATCTTTCGTATCTATTTTTTTAGTTTTAGCATACGAAGTAATACACAGTTCTGAAAAATTTATATCTTCTGTAATCTTAAAAAGTTTTTCATTTAAGTTAATTGTTAGGTTTGCCTCAAGACTTGATCCTATTTCTTTACTAGTCCTTTTTTCTTCGATACTAAGATTGCAAATATCTCTAATTTTCTTTAACTCTTCCCATTTTTCATTTAATTTTTCATTTTTAAAATGTTTTGGAAATTCCATAAATTTTTCTAAATGAATACTTTTCTTATCTTTATTTATTAATTTAAAAATTTCTTCAGTAGTAAATGAAAGTATAGGAGCAAACCACTTAATTAGAGACTCTAAAATTATGTTCAATACTATAATGCTACTTTTTCTTCTTTCTGATTCTTTTGAGTCACAGTACAAAGCATCTTTTCTAATATCAAAATAAAAAGCAGATAAATCAACTGTACAAAAATTTAAAAGCTCTTTATAAAGGTTATGAAAATCATACACTTTGAAGTAATTTTTAAAATTCTCATCTAAATTATTAACTCTATGAAGCATATATTGTTCTAATTCAGGCAATTGATTCAAATCTAATTTTTTAATATCAACTATTTTAAATTCATCATTTAAATTTCCTAATAAATATCTGAAAGTATTTCTAATTTTTCTATAAGAGTCAGCATGCTGCTCTAATATAGAATGATCGATTCTTAAGTCTTCAGCATAATTTGATGATGCAACCCAAATTCTTAAAATATCTGCACCATATTTTTTGAGAATATCTTCTGGTGCCATTACATTGCCTAAAGACTTAGACATTTTTAAACCTTTACCATCAACTACAAAACCGTGTGATAATATCGACTCATATGGCGCTCTACCTCTAGTTCCACATGATTCTAATAGTGATGAATGAAACCATCCTCTATGCTGATCAGAGCCTTCCAGATACATGGTTGCGGGCCACTGGAGATCTTCCCTTTTTTCTAATACAAATGCATGTGTACATCCGCTATCAAACCAAACTTCAACAATATCTGTAGTTCTATCATAATCTTCTGCTTTATATTTATCTCCTAAAAATCTCTGTGTATCATCAGAAAACCAACAGTCTGAGCCCTCTTTTTCATAAATACTTGCAATATTTTCATTTACTGCATCATCAACTAAAATTTCTTTGGTAGTTTTATGAACAAATATTGGTAACGGGACTCCCCAAACTCTTTGTCTCGAAACACACCAATCTGGTCTGGTTTCAATCATTGCTTTTATTCTTTCTCTACCTTTGTCTGGATAAAATGCAGTATCATCTAATGCTTTTAAAGCTTTTTTTCTCAGGCCATGACTTTCCATAGAAATGAACCATTGAGGTGTTGCTCTATGAACAAGTGGAGCTTTTGATCTCCAAGAATGTGGGTATGAGTGAATTAACTCTCCATTAGTAAGAAGTTTTTTTTCTGTTTTTAATTTTTCAATGACAATTGGGTTTGCTTTAAAAATATGTGTTCCTTCAAATAAAGGAAGATTTTTAGTATACTTTCCGTCTCCATCAACTGTCTCAATTGCTTTGATGCCATGTTTTAAACAAAGATTAAAATCATCAGGACCGTGACTTGGTGCACAGTGAACAATGCCAGTTCCTTGTTCAGTTGTAACAAATCTTGCTTCAAGCATTGGAACTTCATAATCATAGCCAAGATCTAAAAATGGATGAGAACAAATTGTTTTTTTGAAATCTATTCCTTTAAATTTTTTAATTCGTTTATAACTTTTAATATCACAGTCTTTAATAACAGAGTTTAATAAAGCCTCTGCCACAACTATTTTTTTATTTTCAAAATCTCCTTCATCATTTAATTGAATCACTAAATAATCTAAAGCTTCATTGTAAGCCAAGGCTTTGTTTGCTGGTATTGTCCACGGTGTTGTTGTCCATATAACTATTTCTGCACCTTCTAGCTCTTTTAAATTTGTTTTTTTTACAGGAAAAGATACGTAAATTGTATCTGACTTATGATCTTGATATTCTACTTCAGCATCTGCTAATGCAGTTTTTTCAACTGTAGACCAAAGGACAGGTTTGAACCCCCTATAAAGACTTCCTTCTTTTAAAAATTTACCTAGCTCTCTTACAATTTGTGCTTCTGCATCGAAAGTCATAGTAGCATAATGGTTATCCCAATCACCTATAACTCCTAATCTTTTAAATTGTGTTTTGTGAACCTCGATCCATTTTTCTGCAAAATCCCTACATTCTTTTCTAAATTCTGTAATAGGAACTTCATTTTTATTTTTTTTATTTTTTTTATATTGCTCTTCAATTTTCCATTCGATAGGTAGTCCGTGACAATCCCATCCTGGGACGTATACAGAGTCTTTTCCATCCATTTGATGAAATTTAACAATTATATCTTTTAAAATTTTATTAAGCGCTGTTCCCATATGAATGTTTCCATTTGCATACGGAGGGCCATCGTGAAGAATAAACTTTTCCTTACCCTTATTAGACTTTCTTAACTCTTTATAAAGGTCAATTTTTTTCCAATACTCTAAAATTTCAGGTTCTTTGTTTTGTAAATTTGCCTTCATAGAAAAGGCTGTTTTAGGTAAATTTATATTTTCTTTGCTCATTTAATTTTTTTTAGCAACTTTTAGATCACCTTGAATTTGTTTTCTTAATTGATTAACGTTTTTGAATTTTTTTTCTTTTCTAATAAATTTTGTGAACTCAATTGATAAATAATTATTATAAAGATTTCCAGAAAAATTAAAAATATGTACCTCTAATAAGATTTTTTTTTTGTTAAAAGTTGGCCTATAACCTAGATTTGCAATAGCTTTTAGAAATTTATTAGACTTTTTAAGCTTTACCTTAACCGCATACACTCCTGGTCTTGCAATGACATAATCCTTGATATCTATATTACAAGTTGGAAAGCCAATTTTTTTTCCAAGCTGTCTGCCTTTTTGAACTATTCCCTCAATTGACCAATTTCTTCCTAGAATTTTATTTGTTCTTTTTATATTACCTTTTTCTAAAAGAGACCTGATGTATGTAGAGGAAATAACTTTTCGACTTAATATTAATGGCTGAGGTTTTACTATTTTAAAGTCATATTTTTTTTCGTTTTTAATTAATTGATTAACACTTCCTTCTCTTTTATTACCAAATCTAAAATTATTACTAACGAATATATATTTTGCTTTTAATTTTTTTGATAAAATTTCTTTAATAAAAAATTCAGATTTAATTTTAGAAAATTTTTTATCAAACTTTTTAGTAATTACAAAATCGACACCTAAAGTTTTTAAGATCAAATTTTTTTGATTGATGCTTGAGATTCTAAAATTTTTATGGCTGTTATTAAAAAACATCTTGGGCATTGGCTCAAATGTTAAAACACCAATATTGAGGTTAAATTTTTTCTTATAAGTATTTGCTAATTTAAATAATTTTTGATGACCAATATGCACCCCATCAAAGTTTCCAATCAAAATAATTGATCTTTTGTGATTTTTAGAAATATTAAAATTTTTGTATAGTTTCATTTTTTACCACTTAAGTTCTGTTTGAATGAAGTTTACAATAGTTTCATATTTTTTTGATACTATATCAATTCCCTCTTTTTTGATTTCATTTTTATGAATACCATTTGATATGATCAATGAGTCATAATTTAAAAGATTTGCTCCCTTAATATCTGTATTCAAATTATCACCTATTGATAAAATTTTTTTTCCTTTATTGTTAATGGATTGATTATAGACTTCTGGAAAAGGTTTTCCAAAATATATCACTTTACCTCCCATTTTTTCAAAAACCAAAGCTACCGATCCTGCGCATAGCTCTCTTTTATTACCTCTATCAACTATTAAATCTGGATTAGTGCATATCATTTTTTTATCAATATGTTCCTGAAGTAATTCATAATAATATTTTAAATTCTCATCCTCTTTTTCAAATAAACCTGTGCACAATAAACAAGAGCTTTCTTTAATGTTTTCAGTCTTATTATTCTTAAAGTCTAAAAATAAATCAAAATCTTTTGGTGGTCCTAAATGATAAAATTTTTCATCTAATAGATTTTTTTTTAAATAATTTAGGGCTGCTTCACCTGATGTATAAACATTTTCTCTAATTTCTTTTTTCATTCCCATTTTTTCTAAAAATAGTTTTACAGTTTTGTTCGGTCTTGGAGCGTTAGTTAGCAAAACATATTTTTTTTTTGCCTTTGAGATTTTCTCTAATACCTCAATCGCATTTTTATGAAGATTTATTCCATTATGAACAACTCCCCACAAATCTATATAAAAAATGTCATAATTCTCAGCAATAGATCTTAATCCATTATTATCTAAATTTTCACTCATAAAGGGAGGTATAACTTATAAAAATCACAATTTCTCTGGTTTTTTGCAATACTTATTTTTATTACTTAACCTTGAAATAGCCTGGCTAGTAGCTATATGAGTCGCATATAAAAAGGAGAATTTATGAAATTTAAACCGTTACATGATAGAGTTTTAATACAAGTTTTAGACAGTAGTGAAAAAACTGCTGGAGGAATAATCATCCCTGATACAGCACAAGAAAAACCTCAAGAAGGTAAAGTTATAGCTGTTGGTGGTGGGGCAAAAACTGAAGATGGAAAATTAATTCCAATGGATGTTAAAGTAGGAGACAAAGTTCTTTTTGGTAAATGGTCAGGAACTGAAATCAAAATCGACGGCAAAGAATATAGCATAATGAAAGAGTCTGACATTATGGGTATTTCGGGAAAATAATTAATTAAAAGGAGAAAATAAAATGGCAAAAATTGTAAAATTCGACTCTGAAGCAAGAGCCGCAATGATAAAAGGTGTTGATATTCTTGCAAACACAGTAAAGGTTACTCTTGGACCAAAAGGAAGAAATGTTGTTATCGACAAATCTTATGGTGCACCAAGAATTACTAAGGATGGTGTTTCGGTTGCTAAGGAAATTGATTTAGATGATAAATTTGAAAATATGGGTGCTCAGATGGTTAAGGAGGTTGCTAGCAAAACGAATGAAGAAGCTGGTGATGGTACAACTACTGCAACTATTTTAGCTCAAGCTATTGTTAAAGAAGGTGTAAAATACGTTACAGCAGGCATGAATCCTATGGATGTTAAAAGAGGTATAGATGCAGCAGTAGATCATGTTAAAGCAAACCTAATTGCGTCAGCAAAAAAAGTAAAAGATACTGATGAGATTTCACAAGTTGGAACTATTTCAGCTAATGGTGATAAAGAAATCGGTAACATGATTGCAAAAGCTATGCAAAAAGTTGGCAATGAAGGAGTTATTACTGTTGAAGAAGCAAAAGGTGTGGAAACAGAGTTAGATGTTGTTGAAGGTATGCAGTTTGATAGAGGGTATTTATCTCCATACTTTATCACTAACGCTGATAAGATGACTACTGAACTAGAAAACCCTTTCATTTTATTACATGAAAAAAAATTAACTAATCTACAACCAATGGTTCCACTTTTAGAAGCTGTGGTGCAAGCTGGTAGACCATTAATGATTATTTCTGAAGACGTTGAGGGTGAAGCTCTAGCAACTCTTGTTGTAAATAAACTTAGAGGTGGCTTAAAAGTTGTAGCTGTTAAGGCTCCAGGTTTTGGTGATAGAAGAAAAGCAATGCTTGATGATATTGCAATCTTAACAGGTGGCCAGGTTATATCTGAAGATATTGGTGTTAAGCTTGAAAATGTTAAACTTACTGATCTTGGATCTTGTAAGAGAGTAAAAGTTGACAAAGATAACAGTACTATTATTAGCGGCAATGGTAAAAAATCTGAAATTGAAGCTAGATGTACTCAAATTAAACAACAAGCTGGAGAAACAACCTCTGATTACGATAGAGAAAAACTTCAAGAAAGACTGGCAAAACTTGCTGGTGGAGTTGCTGTAATTAAAGTTGGTGGTGCAACTGAAGTAGAAGTTAAAGAAAGAAAAGATAGAGTTGAAGATGCTCTTAACGCAACTAGAGCTGCTGCTGAAGAAGGAATAGTA
>Ga0209335_10003222_pt1 | contig 16487 bp, 9 predicted proteins | sample COG_09_FD_184753 | JGI IMG/M metagenome (GOLD analysis project Ga0209335, IMG submission 184753) | Pelagic Microbial community sample from North Sea - COGITO 998_met_09 (SPAdes) (version 2) | ecosystem: Environmental > Aquatic > Marine > Neritic zone/Coastal water | place: Helgoland, sampling...
GCTGCTGTTATTTCTGCTTTATCGAGTTGTAAAGTGCTGGACCCAAGTATTATGCTTCAAACGCCTGAAGGTTATCAGTTCAGCCAAATTCCAGATAGCGCTGGATCTGAATACAAATTGGCCGCAAATGATATCATTCAGTTCAAAATATATTCAAATGACGGATTTCAACTTGTTGACATTGGTAATGCTCAGGTAATTAGAAATCAAATTACCACATCTTATAAAATAGAATTCGATGGCACAACAAAACTTCCAGTTATCGGAAGGACCAAACTTGCTGGAATTACATTAAGAGAGTGTGAGCTGCATCTTGAAGAGTTGTATTCCGAATATTACAATTCGCCATACGTAATCGTTACTGTGAGTAACAGACGGGTAATTATTTTTCCTGGAAGAAGCGGAAGCGCCACCGTTCTTAATCTAACTAATGATAATACAACGCTACTTGAAGCTATTGCGATGACTGGTGGTCTTGGAGGTGATGCAAAAGCAGCACAAATTAAGGTGATTCGAGGAGATAAAGAAAACCCGGATGTATATTTGGTGAATCTTTCTACAATTGCGGGGATGAGAGATGGCAGCATGGTACTTCAAGCTAATGATATAATTTATGTTGAACCAAGAGTTAGACCCGTTATTGAAATTATTGGTGAGTTAAGTCCTATTGTGTCTCTTCTTTCTGTTTCAACGTCGCTGCTTTCTACTATTTACAGTTTTTATGTGTTAAGCAACTTGATAGGTCAATAAAATTTGGAACCTTCCTCAAACAACATAGAAGACACAAATTCTAATCGTCAGAATCTAAATCAAGAATTTGATTTAGGCCTTCTGATTAATATTGTCCGAAAGAACATAATTTGGTTTGTAATTTTTGCAGTTCTTAATTCTTTAGGATATTTAATTTACCTGCGCTATACTCAACCTTTATTTTCTGCATCTGCATCACTTCAAATAAGTCAAGAAGATAGAGCAAACCAAATTTTGCAAGTCGACAAAATGTATGGTTCTAATGATATTTCTGCCCAAATAGCATTAATTAAATCAAAAGAATTTCTTAGGAGGGTTCTATCTAATTTACCGCTAGAAGAAAGTTATTTTGTAGAAGGTAAATTTTTAACCAATGAAAATTATTTGAGCTCGCCATTTTTTGTAAATTATACAATCAAAGACTCATTAATTCTGGGTCAATCAATTTACATTGATTTCTTGTCACAAAAAAAAGCCTTATTAACTATAAACAATGTTGAATATGCTATAGATATTGGGATTGTAAACAAATTGTTACCATTAGATATTAAAGTGGTCGTGCGAAATCATGAAGCAATAAATGCTACAAAAAACCTAGTCAATCAAAATAGGTTTTTCTTTACATTAAACGATATCAACTCGTTAATCAATTCATATTCAAAAAGAATCTCTGTTAAAATACTAAATTTATCTGCAAAAACTGTTCAAGTTAGTTTCCAAGATCACAACGCAAGAAAAGCGGCTGACGTCTCTCAAGCACTTGCAGAAGGTTATATCAAATATGATGTTGAAAAACGAAGAGAAAGTGCTGAAAACGTACTAAATTATATAAACAATCAACTCGCTGACGTGTACAGCACTCTTCAGTCTTCAGAAGGATCAATTCAGCAGTTTAAAAAAGATAATAAGCTTAGTAAATCAGATGGATTCACCACAATATATTTAGAACGATTAGGTGGTCTCGAGCAAGAATTAGTAACTCTCGAAATGGAAAACAAAATCCTTCAAGAAATTGAAAAGACAATTATTAAAGAAGGTAATGAAATCGATGTATACAGTCTGTTGCCGCTTCTCGTGGGAACCCAATTTGAGACAAGTATTTCTAGCTTAATCAATAATTTACACAAATTATTAATCAAAAAAGAAGAACTCTTATACGATGTTAAACTTAGTAATGAAACTATAAAATCAATTGATTATCAAATTGGCATCCAGAAAAAAATATTGATACAAAGTATCAAATCATTCATTATAAAACTTGAAAGTCGAATTTTAAACGTTCAATTAAAAGCAGAGGAATTTGAAAATAGTTTTTTGGAAATACCTACAAAAGAGCTAGAATTTGCAAGACTAGAAAGAGTATTTGCAATTAATGAACAATTTTACGAACTCCTTCTCCAAAAAAGAACAGAATATCAAATTTCTAAGGCAGGTTTCGTTCCAAACAATACTATTCTTGAAAGGTCATTTATTCCGTCCGTTCCTGTTTCTCCAAATAAACAAATTGCATTAGCTGTATCAATCTTGATTAGTGTTTTTTTAAGTAGCTTTCTTATAATAATTAAATACTTACTGCATAATACATTGAGCTCTATAGATGATATAATAAAAACTTCATCAACCAATCTCAGTGCCCTTGGCCTTGTTCCCAAATATAGAAGCGATATTCCTATTTCGCAATTAGTAGTTGATCGAAATCCTAAATCTATGATTGCAGAATCTTTCAGAGCACTTCGATCTAATATGCAATTTATTTCGAATACCCCGGGACCAAAAATTGCTGCTGTAACTTCCACAGTTTCTGGCGAAGGCAAAACTTTTATTGCGATTAATCTCGCTGGGATAATTGCTTTTACAGGAAAAAAGGTGGTTATTATAGATTTGGATATGCGAAAACCGAAAATTCATATTGGTTTCAACGCAAGCAACGAAATTGGAATGAGTACCCTGCTTATAAATAAAAATAGTATTGATGATTGTATTAGACGCAGTGAACTTGAAGGTCTGGACTTTATTACCGCTGGCCCTATCCCTCCAAACCCTTCAGAACTTATTATTAGTGCAAATCTTGACGAAATAATTGACCAATTAAAGGAGAGATACGACCTAGTAATGATAGACAATCCACCTGTCGGCTTAGTTACCGATGGAATAAAGTGTGTCCAAAAAGCAGATTATCCGATCTATATTTTTAGATCAGACTATTCCAAAAAATCGTTCGTAAATAGTGCCGATCGACTTATTAAGGAAAATGGAATATCCAAGCTTTCGTTCGTTATAAACAGTGTGGACCCCAACAGAAGTAACTATGGGTATGGTTATGGGTATGGTTATGGGTATGGGTATGGTTATGGGTATGGATATGGGTATGGGCAAGGTCAAAATAATGAGCAAATGTATGGGTATTATGATGATGAACGGGCAGAAAAAATTCCCTGGTACAAATCTATTTTTAATACGAAAACCTAATGAAGTGCAATACAACTAAACTTAACGATTTAATAGTTATTCAACCAACTATTTTTGAAGATAAAAGAGGTTACTTTTTCGAGTCATATAATGAAGATGAATTTATAAAAGCGGGAATTATTTGTCATTTTATTCAAGATAACCAGAGTAAATCGCAAAAAGGAGTGCTACGGGGACTACATTTTCAAAACCCACCTTATGCACAAGGAAAATTAGTTCGTGTTATTAGTGGTTCCGTTCTAGATGTTGCAGTTGACATCAGAAAGGATTCACCTACTTATGGCAAACATTTTTCAATTGAACTAACCGAGAAAAACAAAACAATGCTTTGGATACCGCCTGGATTCGCTCACGGCTTTGCTACCTTAGAAAACAATACAATCTTCTCTTATAAGTGCACGAACTTGTATAATAAAGAATCTGAAGAATGCATTTTTTGGAACGATCAGCACCTAAAAATTGACTGGCAATTAAACTCACCTATCCTTTCAGAAAAAGATAATAAAGGAACACCTTTTCAAGAATTTATCAGCTTGTTTTAGACGCAAAAAAAAGTAATTTCGCACCCGTAACTAAACCTTCATGCTAACAAAGATTTCCATAGAACAGCCGTCATTGTTATTCGCAATATATTTCGGGTACTTTCTTACTTCAATAGTATTTTCATTTTTATTGAATAAAGTTCTGTTAAAATTCTCAAGTAACCTAGGTATAAGAACCCATGATGTCAATTTGAGATGGAGTTCAGCGTCTAAACCCGCTTTTGGAGGCATCGGATTTTTTATTGTTTTTCTTATCTCTGGATCTATTTATAGCATATTGTTCGATATAGGTCCAGATGTCTTTAACTTAGAACTACTCGGCATTGTTACTGCGTCATCTATAGCGTTCATTATGGGTCTTGCTGATGATGCATATAATACTAAACCTTTACTAAAATTTGGAGCTCAACTCATGTGCGGAGTTATCCTAATATTCTCTGGAACATCTATTCAACTTTTCCCTAGCGAAATAGCTAATTACGCTCTAACAATTTTTTGGGTTGTGGGTATGATGAACTCCATTAACATGTTAGATAACATGGACGGAATCGCGACAACAGTGTCAATATTCACTTTACTTGCTGCAATATTAACAATCTTTCTTTCTTCAAAGGATTATACGAATTTCCATCTACTAGTACTTTTAGGCGTAATGGGTTCTTTAGTTGGCTTTTTATTTTTCAATTGGCATCCGTCAAAAATGTTTATGGGAGATACCGGAAGTCAGTTTTTAGGAGTATTCCTTGCCGCTATCGGAATCATCTATTTCTGGAATAATAAAGGAGTTAGCGGAGACGATGCGCATACAAGACAGATTGTTATAGCATTATTAGCATTTATAATGCCAATTATTGACACAACTGCAGTTACAATAAATCGATTAAGAAAAGGAATACCACCATATGTTGGAGGAAAAGATCACACCACTCACCACCTATCTTATTTGGGTTATACTGACGATAAAGTTGGACTTATATTTGGTGGGCTTTCTTTAGGCTCTGTATTCTTAATTTTTGTAATCTTAAAGATAATATCGCAATGGAATTATTGGCACGCTGCATTATTCTTTGTATATTTTTTAATTGTTTTCGGTATTTTTTACAGAAATACACTTGTGTCTTCTCCACCTATTTTTAGTGAAGAAAAGGAGAAAGAGAAACCTTGAAAAATAAAAAAATAATTTATTCGCTAGCAGCGGTTGTGCTACTATTTGGAGGACTTAAGTTCTTTAGTTTCTCATCCTATAACGAACAGGACGACATTAAACACCAGGATAGTTTCAATGCCAATTACAAGATATTTTCGTTGAATATTCCAAAAAATATGAATTTTGCTTCGGAATCTGTTCCTATTCAAAATTTCGATGTTCGAGAAAAATTGGATAGAGAACTACTTGTTAACACATACTGGCAATCTCAGTCAATATTGTTTCAAAAACGATCAAAAAGATGGTTCTCGATTATTGAACCAATTTTACAAAATTACGAAATACCAGAAGATTTCAAATATCTTGCAATAATCGAAAGTGGCTTAACCAATGTTGTATCTCCAGCTGGTGCAACAGGGTTTTGGCAAATAATGAAGCCAACGGGAATAGAGTATGGATTGGAAATCAACAAAGAAGTGGATGAGCGATATCATGTCGAAAAAAGTACTCATGCTGCCTGCAAATACCTGCTTGAAGCACACAACAAATTTGGTAGCTGGACACTTGCTGCTGCTGCATACAATATGGGGATGCAGGGATTATCAAAACAACTTAAAAGGCAAAAAGTTAACTCCTACTATAACCTATTATTAAATATTGAAACAGGAAGATATTTGTACCGAATACTTGCTGTTAAAGAAATATTGTCAACTCCAGAGAAATATGGATTTCAGGTGCGTGAAAAAGATAAATATCCTGTAATAGAGACTTACAAGGTTACTATTGACTCATCTATCACCGATTTTGCAGATTATGCCTATACCTATAAAATTAGCTATAAAACACTTAAAATATTTAACCCTTGGTTAAGGCAATCCTACTTAAAAAATGAATCTGGAAAGTCATACCAAATTGAAATACCGAAAGATACATCACTTGTTGGAACAATTCATAGAGAATTATTTCCTGATACCCTGAAAACTGATAAATTAGACACATTAATTTCTCCTTTCTTGATTGATTCTGCTAAGATTGATTAACAGATGAATAACGTCGAAATACTTGAAGGTGAGTTTTTAGAAATAGTTGGTGCAAGAGAGCACAATCTTAAAAATTTAAATCTTAAAATACCGCGTAACCAACTTGTTGTCATTACAGGATTAAGCGGAAGTGGTAAGTCTTCTTTGGCATTTGATACAATATACGCAGAAGGGCAACGAAGATATATTGAAAGTTTTGGCTCTTACGCGAGGCAGTTCCTAGGATCATTAGAACGGCCTGATGTTGACAAAATTACTGGACTAAGTCCAGTAATTTCTATAGAACAAAAAACGGTTAATAAAAATCCCCGCTCAACTGTCGGTACCATAACGGAGATCTATGATTTCCTGAGGCTACTATTCGCTAGTACCGGAGAAGCATACTCATATAAAACTGGAGAAAAAATGGTTCAATATTCTGACAATCAGATTATTGAACTTATTTTAACTAAGTTCAAAAACAAGAAAGTATTGCTTCTTTCTCCCGTGATTAAAGGTCGAAAGGGCCACTACAGGGAACTTTTCGAACAAATTAGAAAACAAGGGTTTACTAAAGTAAAAATTGATGGAAAAATTGTAGATATTACTCCGAGTATGCGATTAGACCGATATAAAGTTCACGATATCGACATAGTAATAGACCGGCTTCAAGTTTCTGACGAGAGTAAAAAACGTATTGACGATTCACTTCAAACTTGTATGAAACATGGCAAAGGATCTATAATTGTGCAAGATTTCGAATCAGATAAATCACAGTTCTTTAGTCGCTCATTAATGTGCCCAACAACGGGTATAGCCTATGATGAACCTGCACCAAATGCCTTTTCGTTTAATTCACCTTATGGTGCGTGTCCTGCATGTAATGGACTTGGAACAATAGCTGAAATTAGCTTAAACAAAGTAATACCCAAGCCTGAGTTGTCAATTAAAAAAGGAGGTATAGCACCGATTGGAGAATACAAAAACAGCTGGATTTTCAACCAAATTGATGCGATTTCAAAGAAATTTAATTTCAAATTAACCACACCTATTCAGGACCTTCCAGAAGAAGCAATCAATACAATTCTTTTTGGTTCAGAAGAGTCATTCTCGGTTGAACTTAGTGATGCAGGTGTAACAAAGACTTACAACATTAACTTCGAAGGGGTTATTAATTTTGTGTCCAGACAATACAAAGAAAAACCGTCTCCATCATTAGCTAGATGGGCTCAGAGTTTTATGAATAAAAACATCTGTTCTACTTGCAACGGTGCTCGACTAAAAACAGAGTCTCTATTCTTCAAAATTGATGAGAAAAATATCGCAGAATTAGCTTCAATGGACATAAGTGATTTCAGTCTTTGGTTCACGAATATTGAATCACGCATTACAAAAAAGCAAAACATTATCGCGAAAGAAATACTTAAAGAAATTAGAAACAGATCCAGCTTTTTACTAAATGTTGGCCTTGATTATCTTTCGTTAAACAGAAGCTCACAAACCCTCTCAGGCGGAGAAGCTCAACGTATTAGACTTGCCACTCAAATTGGTTCTCAACTTGTTGGAGTTCTCTATATATTGGATGAACCAAGTATTGGCTTGCACCAGCGAGATAATGTAAAATTGATTGAAGCACTAAAAAATCTGAGAGATATTGGAAATTCAATTATTGTTGTAGAACATGACAAAGAAATGATGGAAGCTGCTGATTATGTAATCGATATTGGTCCAAAAGCAGGGCTCCACGGTGGCGAAATTGTTTCACAAGGGTCTTATCGAGAAATATTAAAACACGATAGTCTCACTAGCAAGTATCTAAACGGTTCTAAAGAAATTATTATTCCTAAAAGAAGAAGAAAAGGTAATGGTAAAAAACTCACACTCAAAGGCGCTAACGGTAACAATCTTCAAAAAGTAGACTTAGAAATTCCCCTAGGTAAATTTGTATGTGTCACTGGAGTTTCTGGAAGTGGCAAATCGACCCTTATTAACTCTACTCTATACCCTGCACTTTGTTTGGAATATTACCGTTCAGTAAAAACACCGCTGCCTTACGCTAAGATTAATGGTCTAAAAAATCTAGATAAGGTAATTGAAATTGACCAATCCCCAATTGGAAGAACCCCTCGGTCAAATCCAGCTACATATACTGGAGTATTTTCCGATATTCGAGAACTTTTTACCCGTGTTCCAGAAGCTAAAATAAGAGGTTACAAACCTGGAAGATTCTCCTTTAACGTTAAGGGTGGGCGCTGCGAAACCTGCAGAGGGGGTGGCGTAAAAAGAATCGAAATGAACTTCTTACCTGATGTTTATGTAGAATGCGAAACCTGCAATGGAAAGAGATACAATAGGGAGACATTAGAAGTTCGATACAAAGGAAAATCTATAAATGATGTGTTAAATATGACCATCAACCAAGCGGTAGACTTCTTTGAGAAAATACCTAACATTATCAATCGAATTAAAACAATTCAAAGTGTTGGTTTAGGTTACATTACTCTTGGCCAGCAATCTACTACGCTCTCTGGCGGAGAGGCTCAAAGAGTTAAATTAGCAACTGAACTAAGTAAGAGAGGAACTGGTAATACGATGTACATTTTAGATGAGCCAACAACCGGTTTGCATTTTGAAGACATCAGAATATTACTAGCAGTGCTTGACCGATTAGTTAATCAAGGTAATACGGTAATTGTGATTGAGCACAACCTGGATATTATTAAAGTTGCAGACCACGTAATTGATCTTGGGCCTGATGGAGGAAGAAAAGGTGGAAAAATTGTGGCAACCGGAACACCAGAACAAATCGCAAAGAATAAAGAAAGCATTACAGGATGTTTTCTTAATATGGAGATGTAATTGATTATCGCATTTTCAAAAGTCGTCAACTCATAATTATCTGATAAATGTCATGACTAACTCTTGCTAATAGCAAGCCAAAAGAAGAATTAATTGAGTACAGCAATAGAGAAAATAGAAATTTATCTACTTATTAATCATGTAAATTTAGTGACATCAATCGAATTTCACCGTCCAATTATTACATTAAATATTTCAAAGAAAGTAATTAACACTATTAATCAAATTGTTGGTAACTATTGATTATTTAATTTCCATTAACAGGCTGTGTTAATTTATTTTCGTTGACCAAATTCAATAAATATGCTTAAAAAAACATCACTTATCAGTTCATTTATTTTAGTTAGTTTAATTGGGTTTTCTCAAGAAGGAATGGAAGATGGCTTAACAGCAAAAGAAAGAACCTTTAGTGATTCCATTGCTGCTGTGAATGAAGCTAGCGAAGAAAATGCTGCAGCAATGAACGCGTACAACGATGGTATTAAAGCGTTCCAAGCCAAGAACTATACAGTTGCAATTCAAAATTTTGACAAAGCCATTGCAGGTAGCCCTGATTTTGTGGATGCACATTTCAATAAAGGAATGGCAGAAATGGAAGGAGGAAAGGAAAAAAATGCCATTACTACCTTCGATAAGGTTCTGGAACTAGAAGCTACAAACTCCAAATCTTATGTAAAAAAAGGAGAGTGTTATACAACTCTTGGTGACTATAAAATGGCCATACGAAACTTCGAACAGGCTGCTAACTTGGATCCTGATAATGAAAAAATACCTTATGCAATTGGCGATGTGTACTTTTTAAGTGAACAATACGAAACGGCTATCGAACAATTCACAAAGGCTATTGCTTTAAAGCCTGACTATGCTTACGCGTATAATGACAGAGGAAGTAGCTATAGAATGGTAGAGAACTACTCCCTCGCAGTTAATGATTACAATAAAGCGGCATCACTTGAACCAAAACTAGCTTTTGTCTACAACAATATTGGAGCGATAAAAAAGAAACAAAAAGATTATCCCGGAGCTATTTCGGCTTACCAAAAAGCTATCACAGCCGATGAAAAATTCTATTTAGCATACAATAATCGAGGAAGTATTTATTTCGAACAAGGAAAGTATGCCGAAGCGGAAAAAGATTTTAAAGCTGCAATTGCAATGAATCCTAAATATGCGCCTCCGTATAATAGCGTTTCTGCTATCAGGTTTAAAGAAGAAAAATATAAAGAAGCTGAAGCTGAAGCGGCAAAAGCTATTAAGATTGATGAAGATTACGCGAGCGCATATGTAAATAGAGGTGTTGCAAGAGAAATGCTTAGAAACCAAGAAGGAGCTTGTGCTGACTGGCAAAAAGCTAAAGACTTAGGGTCAGATCTTGGCAAAACATATCTAATTGGAAACTGTCATTAATAACTTATTATTAAAAAAGCTCACCATGAAACATATTTTCACTCTCTTTTTATCAATTATTATTGGCTCAGTTTTCGCCCAAAACGTTGAATTCAAAGCGTCAAATTTCAAAGACAAAAAAGACGAATTCAAAGCGATTAAAGTTGAACTAAATCAAGCAACTGAATTCTTAACCGTTGCAAATGATGCCATTGCGTTAATTACAGACCCAGGAGACAACTTTATCGAAGCACTCAATATCTTCCTTAATGCTAACAAATTCAATCCTAATTCGGCTCGTAACAATATGAACATTGCTAACTGCTATCTATACACAAACGAAAAATATAACGCCATTGCCTACGCTGAAAAAGCTTACAAATTAAACGCAGACGTAGATCCATTTATTCATTTCATATACGGACAAACTCTTCAATTACAAGGTGAATTCAAAGAAGCAAAAAGTCACTACAAAATCTTTGAAGAAAACGCAAAAAACAATTATGTAGAGGAATACAAAAAATTAATGACCAAGTATAAAAAAGAATGTAATTATGGTGAAGAAATTATGGCCGACAAAAAACGTGTTTGGGTAGATATCGTTACTGAGGTAAACTCTCCAGAAGACGACTTCTCTCCTTCTCTATCTGCGGATGGTGAAACATTAATTATTAATTCGAAAAGAAAAAACAATCATTCTGCAGATAAAAATGGAGCATATGACTCTGATATATATCAGTGCACCTGGGATGGTAAAAAATGGTCTGTGCCAAAAAATGTTGGAGATCAACTTAATACTGAGAAAGATGAAGCAGCATCAGCCCTAGCCTATGATGGTCAGAGGCTTCTATTATGGAAAACAGATAATGACGGCTCATCTACCGTATACGAAAGTGCCCTTAATGGGTTAAGCTGGAGTGAGCCCTGCGCAAAAATGTCTTACATCGTAAAAAAAGATCAGAATACAACTTTCGCTTGTTACGAACCATTGGATATCAAAGTACATTATATAACAGATAAAAGAGGTAATAGAAACATCGATTTTTCTGGCCTAATGGTTCAATACGAGAATAAATGGGGTGAAGGAAAAAGTGTCAGTCATAAACTAAACTCTAAATTTCATGAAGAATCAGTTTATATCCATCCAAGCGGTGAAATAATGTATTTCAGTTCTCAAGGCCATAATTCAATGGGAGGAACAGATATTTTCGTTTCATATAAAGACGAATTAAAGCAATGGGGAGAGCCTATAAATATGGGATACCCAATTAATACGCCTTACGATGATCAATTTTTTGCGGCTACAGCAAATGGAAAGTATGCTTATATTTCATCAAACAGAGCTGGAGGTGCTGGAGGAACAGACATCTATAAAATCACATTTTGGGGTGACGAAAAGCAAGTAATTGTCGACACCGAAGATTACTTGCTAGCAAGCATTGCGAAGCCTATAAAGGATAAAACAATTGCAAAAGAGGCCAAAGTTGACCAAAAAAGTTTAACCGTATTTAAAGGAAGGGTTCTTGATGCTATAACTGGCAAGCCCATAGAAGCGAAATTGGAAATAATAGATAACGGAAATGGAAAAGAAATTTCTACATTTAAATCGAATAGCGCCACAGGTAAGTTCTTGCTTTCTTTACCTGCCGGAACAAACTACGGTATTTCAGTAAAAAAGTCCAACTACCTATTCCACTCCGAAAACTTTAACTTGCCTTCAAATGGAGCTTTCAATATAGTCGATAAAACGATCGAATTGAAAAACATTAAAATCGGAAGTAAAATTGCTCTTAGAAATGTCTTCTTTGCTACCGGATCTTCTGCAGTAACTATTGAGTCTCATCCTGAATTAGATAGGTTAGTAAAGTTGCTTAAAGATGTACCAGGCCTAAAGATTGAAATCTCGGGACACACCGACAATCAAGGCTCGGGAGAAATTAACACAAAACTTTCGCAAGAAAGAGCTGACGCTGTGCTGACTTACGTTCAAAGTAAAGGAATAACTACTGACCGAATGACCGCCAAAGGCTATGGGCCATCACAACCAGTTGCGGACAATAATACCTCTACCGGGCGTCAAGAAAACAGGAGAACTGAATTAGAAATTACAGCCAACTAATTTTTCTCATCATTAGCTATAGTTCTTTTACATTTGCTGACGTGAAGATCCTAGTAGCATCCTTGTTTATTCTGCTTACTTATTTTGGCTTAGCGCAAAAAACAAAACCTTCAATTAACATCAAGAAAGTTACTGGATCCATTGAGATGGACGGCTTGCTTAACGATCCTGATTGGGCAAAAGCTGAAATTGCTTCCAACTTCTATCAACAGTTTCCTTATGATACATCTTATTCCGAAACGAAAACGGAAGTTAGAATTACTTATGACGATAATTTTATTTATGTTGGAGCTGTTTGTTATGATCAATTAGAAGGTGATTTTGTAATTCAATCTTTAAAAAGAGATTTCTCATATCCTATCAGCGATGCATTTGCAGTTTTTTTAGATCCTTTTGGTGATCAAACTAACGGATTCAGTTTCGCATTAAATCCTATGGGGGTGCAACGAGAAGGATTACTTCAGGGAGGGGGAAATAGAGGAGTTACAACAGCATGGGATAATAAGTGGTTTTCAAAAGTCACTAGGCAAGTGGATAAATGGGTGGTCGAAATGGCAATTCCATTCAAGACCATACGATACAATGAAGAAACTACGAATTGGGGAATCAATTTTTCGAGAAATGATTTAAAACGCAATGAAAACTCATCTTGGTCTCCTGTGCCAAGAAATTTCAACATAGCTAGTATGGCGTTTACAGGGAATTTAATTTGGGATAATCCACCAAAAAAAGCTGGTCTCAATGTTTCTGTAATTCCTTTTGGAATTGCAGGTTATAGTGCCGATTACGAAAACGACACTTCTTTCTATAAGGTTAATGGGGGTTTAGATGCGAAAATTGCTATCTCCTCGTCACTAAATTTAGATATTACAGTTAATCCCGATTTTTCTCAGGTTGAGGTTGATGCTCAACAAACCAACCTAACACGATTCAGTTTATTCTACCCTGAAAAAAGACAGTTCTTTATCGAAAACAGTGACCTCTTTGGTCAATTCGGTTTTAGCAAAATTCGACCATTCTTTTCTCGTCAAATTGGGTTAAATCAAGGACGTCCTGTTCCAATTATTGCTGGATTAAGATTAAGTGGTAAAGTCAACGAAAACTGGAGAATTGGTTTGATGAATATGCAAACTGCCAAAACTCAATTGCTAGAATTATCCGATTCGAATGCAATTGATACCCTAACATTAAGTCCAGAGAATTTTACGGTAGCTGCAGTGCAAAGAAAAGTTTTTAAACGATCATTTATCGGAGCCATTTTGGTAAACAAGCAGACTTTTCAAAATGAAGAGGTAACCCTAAATAACTACAATCGAATTGTTGGCCTTGATTATAATCTGGCCTCCGCTAATAACAAATGGATGGGTAAGGTATTCTATCACCATTCTTTTTATCAAAACCAAAAGAAAAGATCAGGAACACATGCCAGTTGGCTAATGTATAATACTCAAAACTGGAGTATACATTGGAATCATGAATATGTTGGTGAGAATTATAATGCAGAAGTCGGTTTTGTTCAACGGTCAAATAGAACTTATTGGAGGCTGGAACCAAATATTGAAAGAAAGTTTTATCCAAAGGCTGGTCCGATTAACAATCATGGTCCTAATTTATACATTAACTATTATACCGATTCAGTATTTGGAACAACTGATTTACTCGTTTTGCCTCATTATAAAATAAGATTTCAAAATACAAGTAAGCTAGAAATACACTTTCGCGAATTATTCACCCGACTTTATTACGATACTGATGTCACATTCTCTAACAGTAAAACTATTTCGAAAGGGAAATATAGATACCGAGATGGAATGGTAAAATACGATTCAGATAAACGAAAGCCGTTTAGCTACAACGTCCGTTTTGGATTTGGTTCTTATTATATAGGGAACAAATTCTCCATTTCGGGAGGTGTAGGTTTCCGGAAACAACCTTGGGGCGTTCTATCCTTTAATTTCAACTTTAATGATATCAGAATGCCGCAGCCATATCAAAACGCCACAATATTATTAATTGGACCCAAACTTGAACTTTCCTTTACAAAAACACTCTTTTGGTCAACTTTTGTTCAATACAATTCTCAAATAGAAAATTTTAATGTAAATAGTAGGTTCCAATGGCGATTCAGACCAATGTCTGATTTATATATCGTTTACACCGATAATTATTTCACTCTTTCCGATACTGAATATAATCCTTACTATACAAGGCTCAAAACACAATTCGATGGCAAACGAAACAGGGCAATTGTTATCAAGTTTGTATATTGGTTTAGTAGTTAATTCCAAAAAGTCCAATCTACACCTAAGCGTAACATTCTATCTGCTACTGGATAATGCGGCGAAGCATAATAAGTATTACTCGAGAAACCCGAATTAATGTGACTAATTTTGGCATATACCCTAGCCTTCTTTATTTGCGCTGCTATATAAATATCAAAATATGGATAGTTTCCAATTTTCTTTTCATCTTGTATATAAAAACTCCTATACATAGGAAAATATCCATTGGCGTAATATGCAGTGTTATAATAAAAATCTACACCTAGTCTCATCAATGTCGCCTTTTGAAATAAAAAAGATTCAAAATAAAGTGAACTAAATACTGTCAATTCAGGTACACGAAAAACATCTTTTCCTAGTATCTTTTGGTAAAGTAAACTTGCATTAAAATACAACTTCTTAAATCTAAAATTCTGTCTGACAGATGCTTTTAACAAGCCCGTACTTTCTTCGTACTGTGAAACTTGAAAAAGAGAATCAAAGTAAATAGCATTCTTCAATGAAATAAAGTTAAAAGCTGTTACATTGTTTAGTCTATCATTTTTATAATTTAACCCCAATCCAAGTGTTTGAATTTCATTTAGATTTTTTTCGGATGACCAGTTTAAATAATTACGATAGTTTGGGCTTGATTTATCAAAAAATACAGAAAGCCATAATTTAGTTCCTTGTAAACTATCAATTTTGCATCCTAATATTCCATTTATATTTACTTTATTTGTAGGGTAGTCTAATAAGTTGTTACGTATACTTCCGTTTAACTCACCTATTATTCTATTCTTACTGTTAGCAGCTAAACTACCTGAAATAAAGGCAGATTGAAGATTATTATTAACCTCGTTGACAAAATACTTTCTGAATTCATATCCTAAATCAATAGTTACTAAAATTTGCTTTTTCGGATGAATTGGATCAAAATTTTGCCATCCTATTGAAGTTTGCGTTAACTTATTATGTACCGAATCCTTTACCTCGTAACCAGCAATAGGAATAACTGAAGAATAATATATACTATCCGCATTTGAATCTTTATATGTCTGGTTCACATCTAATAACAAAACTTTGTTTAGTAAGTACCCATACCTATTTGAGGTAACAGTGTCAGATTCACCTAACTTAATGTAATTGAACACCTCCGCTTCATGTCTTCTAATAATATTCGAAGCATCATCTAGCTGTGTAGAAATATATTGTTTGCCAGTTATGTTATTCTCAAAATCCTCATCATTCAATATTCCTCCATTTTCTTTCCCAGAATATCGGGCAAACCGATAATTAGATAATTGAATAAACTTTTTGTTATCGGAAACATATGAGGACGAGATATTCGCAATCGTATTATCAGTTTTTTGATTTGAATAGAAACCCGTAGAATTTATTTTATTAAGTTCCGCAGTTAGATTCCATCCTTTTTTTATTCTTTGAGAATGAATAACATTAACATATTGCTCTTCATTTGTTCCATTCGAATAAAATAGTTTAGTGTAAGGCACATTCGACAACATATAAGGAGTCATGCCAAGCTCATAGTAAGAATAATTATCCTGGAACCTGAAATGCCAATCATAATCAAAATTCCATTCTAGTGAAATGATTGGAGCACCAAAATTCCCATTTGATAATACAAACTCTGAATAATTTGGATAGAAATAATGACAATTATTAAGCGTAGTGTCCAATTCAACTAAACCAATTGTATGGTTTTTCTGCAAGCACTGACCAATAGATGCTTTTACTGCAATCAAAGAATCCCCTTGACCAACAGAAAAAAATGGAACAAGTGATAAAAATATATTTATTATAATTTTTCTCATTTAGAAGATACAAAAGAGCATAAAAAAACCCTTATCTCAAAAGAGATAAGGGTTTTAAAACCGGCAGCGACCTACTCTCCCAGATATTACTCTAGTACCA
>Ga0209335_10003226_pt1 | contig 16467 bp, 5 predicted proteins | sample COG_09_FD_184753 | JGI IMG/M metagenome (GOLD analysis project Ga0209335, IMG submission 184753) | Pelagic Microbial community sample from North Sea - COGITO 998_met_09 (SPAdes) (version 2) | ecosystem: Environmental > Aquatic > Marine > Neritic zone/Coastal water | place: Helgoland, sampling...
AGGAGATAGAACATGACCTTTCGACCCGGCCCCCAATAATCGTGAATTCCAGCCACAGCAACCCGCCTGTTTCGCTCTGCGCTAGCACTGGGTGATAGGCAAACCGTGAGAAAGGCACCGAAGCCACCCGAGACAGGTGCGAGCCAGTGTGCCAGGCGCTCTAGACGGTAGATCGGTCGCCCGGCCAGCAGCGCTGCCTCATGTGCAACGTTCACTCCAAAGTATACCTGCGCGACGGCCGCAACGGTCAGACCCGCAACAGCATGCGCGCGTCCCGCGGCGCGCGACCAGCACGCGGCGCGTTCACCGCGACGATGAGGAGCGACTGGGAAGTGAGGAAAATCCACTTGCCGAAAATCTGCGTGCCGCACGACCGCCCTCGCGTCACTCGCCACCGCAGCTGTGTGCTACCGCAGCTGTGTGCTACCGCGGCCAAGCTGCATCTTTCGCGGCGGGCGTGGAACCTTGTCGACTCCTTTGCTCCAGCCAGCTTGCGGGGCTGGCGCCACCACTACTTGGAGCCACAGACCGTACATCAACACTCCGAAGCTTCCCTGCCGCCGCCGCACAGTGAGCACATCGTGAGCCAGTGCAGGCAAAGACATGTCGGAGTCCAGTCCCTTGCACGCCAGCGGCCAGGGCCGCGGCACAGGACGGAGTCTGCGGGTCGCATCGCGGCTTGGAGCATAAGATGGCATAGATTACAAGAGATGCAGCTGCACGGACGGGTGAAGCATCGGAGAGTGAAGTCGCCGCAGCACGGCTTCGCGTTTGGACAACCATTTTGGGTCCCTCTGGGTACTCCTGTTGAGGGATCGGCGACTGAAGAGCAGTGGCCGTACAAGCAAACACGAGAAGAAGCAGGACGACCGAGCAATCCGCGCCTGCTCGCATGAACGTCCGGCCGAAACTAACTGATTCTCGAGGCAGCCGCTCAAGCCGGCAGACCGACGGTTTGATCGTGGATTTCTTTCTCGCTGTAAAATTTCTGACCAAAGAGGGAAAGGGAACGGGCGGAGTGGCGCCAATCACGGCGCCTGGTCATCGCAGAGGCGAGATACCTTCCGGCGGTCATTTAATACACAGGCTTTGATGGTAAAGCGCGCACGGGAGGGCAACATGGCAAAGGGCGGTGGAGCAAGAGGTATGTGCCCGCTGTCTGGGTCATGTGGTCGCAAGCTAATCGATTTTCCGCGCGCTGCAGGCTCTGAAGACTTGTCGGGGGAGGACAAGGAGCGGACCCTGTACACATTACTGGGTGTGAAGCCAGATGCCACAGAATCGGAGATCAAGAAGGCCTACTTCAGATTGGCGCGTGACTGCCACCCGGACAAGCGGCCCGATGACCCAAACGCGACTGAGCGTTTCCAACAGCTGCAGCGCTGTAAGGACTGCTTGCTCGATGAGAAAAAACGCAAAATTTACGATCAGACGGGTGAAATTCCCGGCGAGGATGGTGCAGCGGACCTCTCCGGTAAGTCTTTCGAAGAGCTCTACGAGTATTACCGAGCTATCTACGCTGCGGTGACGGAGCAGGATGTGAAGGAGTGGGAGCACAAGTACCCCGGCGGTCACGAGGAGCGAGAGGACCTCGAATCGTTTTACAACCGGTTTGGCGGTGACATGCGGCATGTTTGTGACCATATCCCCTTCTGCGAGAAAGAGGACTTGTGGCGCATCAAGGGCGTCGTCGACAAGATGATTGCGGACGGCGTGCTGGCGGCGACGGATATGTACGCCAAGTTCCGCCCAAAAAAACTTTCACCAGAGGAGGTGGCAGCAATCAAGCGCGCGCGTGAGCCTGAGGAGGGCTGGGCAGAGGCGGAGGGCGAGCTCAAGGCTAAGAAGAAAGGGGGCATGGGGGACCTCTTTGCACTCATCCAGGCGCGGCAGGGTGAGCGCGCTGGCGCTTTCGACGCGCTCACGGCATCACTCGAGGCCAAGTACGGTGGCAGCAAGGCCAAGAAGCCCAAGGGGGGAAATAAGAACAAGTGAGCGTGTGCACCCGCTTCAGTGCACCGCAGATCGTGGGCAAGGCCCTTCAATGCATGTCCTCACTGAACTACGGTGCTGCCTTGGGGGAGGGGTTGCCGCCTTGGGCGAGGGCCGTAGGTGGTCTTGCATTGCATGGTGAGGTCCAGATGTTCACATGTAGGTGACGCCCCCAGACGGGACACGGATAAAGAAGGAGCGCACTTCTCGCGGCATCCGCTGCCTGCCCTGTAACTCAGCCCCTGGCCCGAACATCCCGTGCGGCACGTACTTGGGCACGCCGCCCTGCGCCGCGTCGCTACCAGCGTCCAATCTCAAGTATTCCTCTTCGCTCGCGCTCGAGCTTTGCTCACGGGTGCCGTGCAGCGGGGGGTCGAACCCCGTCCAGTTGAAGCCCAGCTCCCCTTCTGTTCCACAATCTTGTTGACTCGTGCTGTGCTGATCAAGTGCATCTTACGCGCCTCGCTCAAGCTGCAAGCTTCTTTTCCCTCCTCCCAGCCTTCTGACTTGATCTGCTCCTCGTCCTCTCCCGTGCCCGATCCCTCCTCCCCCAGCAGGCGCCGCAGCTCAACGACTGACCAAGTTTTTTCGCCGATGGCGGCTCGGCGTCATCTCTGAAGACACTCACGGTTGAGCGCGCAATTCCCTGAAGCGAGATTGGCATTCCTCACTCCCTTTGAGCAGTGGTGCGCAACTACTCTGGCCAAGCTGGGCAAGGCGAGGCGAGGATTTCAGAAATACCAGCGGCGAGAGCAGACCCGACATCCGCCCGGCGTCCTGCGAACCGTCCGAGCTTTTTGTGCAATTGCTCGCAGAGAGCACCGGCGATTGCTTTCGCAAGAGCCGCGGCAAAGACAATTTCATCTTGGCAGCGCTCCTGAGATTGGGTTTTCGTGGTGGCGGATCCAAATTCGAATACATCTCACTCAGTTCGCGCAAAGGCCGGATTCAGGGGCTGACGATACCCCGTCGAAATCGCGTGCGGTGACAGATACACAGATTCTGCGGGATCCTGAAGGAAAACGAGTAGATGAGGTGTCGAAGACTCCAGATCAAGTGGAAAAAAGAAAGGCTGCGACCCAGCATTTCTTTCAGGCTCAAGGGCCTGTCAATGTCACCCAGAAATCATGGGCGACAGGAGAGGTGGATCGACGAGTACAATGCCTATTGCGGGGCCTGCGAATTTACCTTCAATAACTTGTAGTAGCATAAAAATGCTATCGAGGCTCAGGCGGTGCTGCGCTTGGTTCATTTAATGCAAGCATCATCGTCTCCCTGTTCTATTTGGCAATGAAGAGCCATTGAAGATTTCATTTATGGGTCCGAAAATCGTCATGTCTACGATGTGTCTTTCAGTGCGATAGATCATGGATGGTGTAGTCCAAGAAGCAATACAAGAAACACCACGTCTGCGTCTTATTTGGCATCTTGGTTTTAGACAGGAAATGGTTGGCAACTGGGGATTCTGCGGGAGCGCAAGTGCGATGTAAATCGCACTTGGCCTTCGTGAGTGCTGCAATAATCAGTCTTTATTGAATCACTGTACAAATATCTAACTACAACTACCATTCTGCAGCTCTTCCAAATCAACTATTCAGCCAAGTGTCATGATAGGAATGCCCGTTCGACATATTTCACTTGCGGATGGCTTCGAGGTGCTCAGGAAGAGGTATTTTCTTCATGCGAATAACCTCTTCGTAATGAGCGGAAGTGAGAATCCGTGGAAGCTCCTCGAGCGTCTGGGAGTGGGGCTGCAACCCTGTTACTCTGAGTCGACGGTCCTGACGAGCCTGAGCCAGCGGTTTAGATTTGATTGCAACGCCGACGTAATAAGTTCCGAGGGCAGACATCGGATTGAGATGCAGATCGAGGGAACACAGTCGAATGTTGAGCGAAAGGCCTTGCGCAATGGAAGTTGCACCACCATCGCCAATCCCGTTCAGCGCCAGGGAGAGCTCCTTAAGAGTGGTGTTGCTTGCAAGTGCCTCCCCGATCACCGTCCCGCCCTCTTCTCCGAGATCATTCTTTGCAAGGTTGAGCACTTTGAGCGAAGGGCTCGCTGCTAATGCCTTCGCTACTGCAGCGGCACCTTTATGCCCAATACGATTATCCGAGATGTTCAGCCTTCGTAAGTGCTTGTTGTGGAGCATCATATTTGAGATGTGCGTGGCGCCCGCAGCATATGCCTCGCAGCTCTGGAGGCTCAGACACGTGAGGCAGGTATTCGGTGAACCTGTGTACTTTGGATTCGACCCCATTGCGACAGCGATCTGCGATACTCCAGTGCCTTGGATAGAAGTCCCCTGCAAGTCAAGTCCCAGCAACACAGGGTTTCGCATCAGCTCTCCAGAGATTTTGCGTGCCCCGTCTGGCGACATTTTGCATCCTCGCAGCTTGAGCATGCGAAGATTCCCTGGAGATCCAGCAGCAGCGGACACGAAACGCTCGTTCCAGGCAGTGATCGTCGCGAGATAATCTCCTGGTGGCCCGACAGCCTGCTCCACCTCTCTCGCTGGGAGCAACGATCGCAACAGGGCCCACGCACCGGCATCCTGGACATCATTGTTAGACAGGTCGAGCTCCGTGAGTGCGAAACTCTTGTTGAGAGCCTCGGCCAAGGCAGTTGCAGCCGATGGCCCCATCCGATTTCCAATCTGCGGTCGAACGTTTTCATTCAAATTTCGGCAATTCTCTTGTTTGTTGGGAGGCGGCACAATTAAAAAGAAACGAAAAGCAAAATAGGGCGGGGGGCAACTGGAAAGGTTCCGTCGGCGGCGGCACGCTCGTTGGACAAGATGAGCGTCCGGAGAGTAGCGGAGACAGCGAGAGCCTCGCCGAGTTTGGCGGCGCCAAGATCAGCCACCTGGCAGTCAGCGAGTGCGAGTTTGGCAAGCGGCGAGTCACCGACGAGGAGGACGTCAGCGAGATGTGCAGCGCCCAAGTCACCGATGGCGTTGCCAGACATGTCGAGAGAGGCGATGCGCACGCCAGATGTCTTTAGCGCGAGAGACAGAGTGAGAGCCGCATCGCCCGACAATGCATTCTCCGCAAGATTGAGGCGGCGAAGGGAGGAGTTGCGGCAGAGATTAGCATAGGCGAGGCCCTCCGCAAGACGCCGCACCCCTCCATCGGAGAGAGAGTTGCCCGCCAGGTCGAGCTCTGTGAGCGCAGCGTGCACCGCAAGAACACTGGCGACGTGCACCGCGCCCTCTTGTCCGACGTTGTTCCCCGCGAGGTAGAGCGTCGAAAGCACGCGATTGTGCCGCAGACCGCGTGCGAGCTGCCGCGTTCCCTCGTGCCCAAGCGCGCAGTGAGAGACGTCGAGCGAGGTGAGCAACTCGTTTGACGCAAGACACTCGCTGACGGCCTCCCACGCAGGCAACGTTGTCGGAGGAATGAGCGCCTTCTCACGTCCGAGACAGTCACGAGAAGCAAGCCGTGCGTGGGAGAGGTCCAGCGGCCGCACCACCTTGGTCTCTTGAATGTGCTGTGCCACCAGAGCAATGCGGTCGTAGCGGTCGAGCCCCGCATCCTCTCCACCGTCCTGACCCCGTCCCCCCACGCTCCCACCCCGCCCATCGATCCCGCCGAGGTGCGGCACTCCCTCTTTTCCGATGTTCTTGCGCCCGTCGTCGCTCGGCGCAACCTCTGGGCCAACGACGTGCGCCACGAGGAGCGGGGTGGTCACATGGGCGAGGGCGAGGAGTGAGCGCACGGCCGCGAGGTTGCGTTTATGACGCTCCTCTGCATGGAAGAGCGCTTCAAGCAGCACTGTCGCTGCGCGGAGCTCGTCATCAAGCCAGTGCGCTACACCGACGTGGAAAAGAGAGCACGCCATTTCGCGAGTGTGTCCGAGCGGCAGCCGCTCCGGCGACAACGGATTTGTGCGCGACTCCCATACCTTGACAAGAAGCGGCACAGCGCGCGCGTACTCGCCCTGCCGCAGCAGCATGCGCACCAAGATCATCACAGTGTCCGTTACCGAAGGGTGCGACTCCCCCGAAAGCGCCTGCTGCACCTCCACTGCCTGATCCAGCGCGCGCTGCACCTCGCGCGACAGCTCTGAGCGCTCTTCCTCGAGCCGCGTGCGGTACACGGCATAGGCGCCATCGAGCTCGTTGACCTGCTGGTTGCCGATCGCCGCCAGAATGCGCGTCACCAGCCGCGGATCATGCGCGTGGCGCAGCTGCCACTCGGCCTCGCGCAGCTGCCAGTCGTGCCGCGCAGAGAGCACTTGGTCTCGCACGCCGATGAGATGCGCATGCCGAAGGCGCTGCACCTCGGCCTTGACACAGAGAATGTCCCCGAGGTGCGCGAGCTGGCGCGCCGAATCGTGGCTGCCCCGCAACTCCCCGTCCCCCTCCTCTCCTGCCGCGCTGCCCCACGGCATCTGCCCATCCTCGTCCTCCTCGAAGTCGACCTCCGACGCGCCCGTCCCTGGCCGCGGCGCGCGAGGCGCGCCAGTCCCGGTGGAACCCGGTCTCTTCGAGGAGTCAGCAGTGTCCGGGCGCCCCCCCCCGCCCCCACCTCCCACCGGAAAGTCTGCCAGCTCGCGCACCACGCGCGCTTTAGTGACTCGCACGTCGAGGCGGTCGTCCAGCTTAGCCGCGACCCCGCCCTGCTTGACGGGCAGCCGCAAGCCCTCAACCTCCGGAATGGTGAACTCGACGCAGTGGCCCGGCGGCACCGGGCGAATCGCCTTGAACGTCAGTGAGCGGGACGTCCCGTCCCACGTGAAGCTGAAGTGGTAAGCGCTGGGCCCCTCCACTTCGAGAGGGTCGCGGTCCGCTCCTCGCAGCTGCGTGATCTGCACGTGAAAGCGGTCGTTGACGTCGATGGAGCGAAGCCACGTGAAGGAGATCGTCGCGCTCGTCGGGCAGTTTGGCGTCTGAGGGCTGTACGAAACGATCGCGGGGATGGACGCCCATGACGCAGAAGCGGGGCGCCCCCGTGAGCGCTTGAGCAAGCGGGTGAGCGCAGAACGCGGACGGTGGCGTTCAGTGTTTGGCTCGAGAAATACGAGCTCTCGCCACATACGGGCGACGTGGAGCGCGATCTTATGCTCGCGGTCGAGAAGCAGCCGCGCCTTGCGGAAGTCGCTCTTAGCGAGCGCGACCATTGCGTCGGCGCGGTAGAGCTCTGCAAAGCACCCGAGGATCCGGGCCTGCCCTGCTACGTCTGTCGCCTCGAGGCATTCGGAACCAGCACGAAGAAGTTCCTCCGCAAGCGGAAGGTTGCCCATGATGGAGGCCAGGCGGCCTGCCTCAAGGCAGGTGTCCGGTCGGGCCCAGCTGAGCTCCGGTGTGGAGTTGACAAGCACAATCAGCTGGTTGCAGAAATACATGGCTCGCCCGTAGAAGCCTGAGAGGCGCAGACAGAGGCAGAGGTGCAGAAGTACCTTGGGCTTGAGAAGGACGAGCTGTTGCCGCAACGCGGGATCCATGCAGAAGAGTAGAAAGGGATGATGCAGCATGAGATGCTCGATTGTGCGAATGGTCTCAAAGAGCACTCGCTGAGCCGGGCGGTACTGAGACAGCTCTTCGAGAAGGATTGCGACCGAGAAGCAGAGAAAAGGGACCTGTATCTTGATGCCTGTGTCGATCACAAGTTGCTGCAGCGAGCCCATGTACTTCCCACCGATCTCCGACAGCGAGCCTGGCTGCCAACAGACTGTCTGCCAGCACTCGCACAGGTCGCCAAAAAATCGGCTGTCACACATCTCTTGCAGCACCCTTCCGTCCAGAAGATAGCGCTCCAACTCGTCGATGTCTGCCAGGGCCCTTGGCCCAGGTGATTCCACCGCACCTTCCTTGTGCGACCGCGCCTTGTGCGCGGGGCCCGCCGTGCCTGCCTTCCCGCCGGGCGAACTCGCCGCCGGCGCGTCAGTCGCAACAGTGGATGCCAGTTCTGCGGTGATCTGGGCGTGCCGTTGCTCAAGGCGCACCGCGGCACTGAGCTGGAAAGGATATTCCTCCACTTTTCGCAGCGCCGTGTCCCGCATCGTGCCAAAGTATGAAGCAAGAGTGCGGTGCGCCTGCGCCATCTTGGGTGTCGCAGCGACGAGCGGCGAACGGCCGAGGTAGCGCGTTTCAACGGCAAGAATGAAGAGACCATGAAAGAGGCGCAGGCGCCCGCAGACCTCAACAACACGGAGACGCATGCCCTCCAGTAGCAGGTGCACCTCCTCGTACGTCACAGTAAAGTCCTGCGCGAGTGCCTGGAAGACTTCCATCTCGAGAAGTCCGCGTCGTGAGGCCCACAACAGCGACAAGGCTCTTTCGACGAGGCCCGGCATACCACGCGAGTCGCCGTAGCGGTGATCGAGTGCAGCCAGCATGTTGGCAAAGAGCTGGTGCACGTCGCGCGAGCGGTCGAGCTCGCGAAGCACAGGAGCAGGGTCGGTCGAGCGACGCAGCTCGGCTGAATGGCAGAGCACGCATTGCTGCGCAAGCCCTGCGAGGAAGAGAGGTTGGCACGTGAATGGAGATCCCAGCGCGACGCGCATTTGGTCCTTGCTCAGTGTCGCACCAAGTCGTGCAAGGTATGCCCCCGCGATCGCCGCTCGCGCCTCACCAGAGAGCGTTGGGACCCGAATGGTCGACCAGCGTCGCTGTTTGAGGGTGTCAGCAAACGGTCCATTGCAGCAAGAAATCAGGACACGAACTGCGGAAGGGAACACGTTCGGCAGCCAGAGGTCGATATTGGTGTGCTCCTCAGAGAACAGATCGATGCCGTCGAGAACAACCACCGCACGGCGCGCGCCCTTGCACTGCAACTGGAACCGCTCCATTGCACGATTAAGCTCTTGGGAAAGGTAAGCCGCGTCCATCATCTTCACGCCGAGCTGCGTTTCCGCTGTCTTGCCTTGGAGTGTGAGCGTGAAGCGCCGGAGCATGCGCACGGGATCGCGTGCGTCGCGCGAGGAACCTGCCATGTGCATGAGCAGGAGATCTTCTGGGAATGCGCGCTTGTGCTGCAACGCCGCGTGGGCGAGTAGCGACCGCTTCCCGCAGCCCTCGGCACCCACCACGGTAAGTCCTTGCATCAGATTCTCCCGAGAATTGTAGACACCCATGTCAATGAGCCGTGCCGCATCACCCTGTGCGTGCGCAGCGCACGCAGAGGCGAGAAGGGGGTCTGGCACGTACAGCGCGGTGGCTTCCCGTGCGAGGGCCTCGTTGAACATGGCGTCCTGGTCAACCCAGGTGGGCGCCGTGGCGCTGGGGTACATCCGCTCCACCAGCGCCTCGAATTCCTCGATCAGCTGCCCCGCCATCTCTTCGGGCGAGTCGTACTCCATCGGGGTGACCCCCTCCACCGCAAGCGCCTCCAGCAGCCCCTCAACCTCCTCCGCCTTGCACATCAACTCTCCACCTTCCTCCGCCTCCCCTTCGACAGCCACCACCAGCGCCGCTGCTGCGGACGCTTCCACATCATCGGTTTCGCTTCTGGGCGATCCCTCCACGGAGACTTCTTCGGTGGGCGAGGGCGCGCGGCGCGAGGGCGTTGATGCGCTCGACGGGCGACGCTCCAGCATGCTCCGGCGGCGCCGCTCGTCGGGCTGAAATTGAAAGAAAATGGAGTTTTTGCGCGTGATAGCAGGCACGGAGGACATCGCCGCGTGGCGCACCTCCAGCTCCAGCAGCGACGCGTCGAACCACCGCGAGACCCACGGGTACTTGTCGCTCGCGCGTCGCAACGCCTCCACCTTGACCTCGGCCAGAATTAACTCGTGGCTGAACTCAGCAAGAGAGGTGCGCGCTCTTTTGAGGGCCAGCCAGAGAAGGCCGCGCACGCGGCGCGGGAGTACGAGCTCGTCGTCGCCGTCGGCCAGCAGGTCGAGGAGGTGCTGCTGCAGCGCTGCACTCCACTCCGCCGCGCTCTGCGGGCCCGTCTCCTTCTTCCGCGACGGAGGCTCGGCTTTCACCACAAGCTGCGCGCCCTCTGCCCCCGCCTTGGTAGCCTCAGCGGCGGCACGCTGGCGCAAGCGCACCTTGACGGCGGTGTCGAGCCAGCCTCGGAGCTCCCGCTGCACGTCGCGGATTTCTTGGAAGCCGGGCAGCAGCTCGGAAAGCCGCTCCGCAGCCTCGCGCCCCGCCTGCTGCTGTGCCTCTTCGACTTCCCGGTGCAGCATTCCAGTCGTGCCCTCTTCAGCCTGCCTCTGCTTTTCAGCCTCGAGCGCTCGCTGCGCGTACGCCTCCAGCCGCTCCATGCACACGCTGGCCAGCTCGGAGAGGTTCTCGATCGCCCGGTCAGCCTTCCCCGCGCTCAGGCCGTCCTCGAGCATCGCCACTAGCTCAGAAGCGTCCATACGGAGCAGCATTTTTTCGCTCAAGCCGCGAGGTGCTTCGTCGTGAGGGTCCAAGAGGCATACAAACGCGTTGCAACTGTCCACAAGAGCGAGTCGCTGGGCAAGCGCGTCCAGCCCCGAACCCAGCTGCCCTCCCTCGCCGGCAGTCGGCACCTGCCGCAGGTCCACGAGCGAGAAGGCTGCGCCACGCCGCGCACACATGTCCGACATTTCCGGGACCGCCCGGCGCAGCAGCGCGTCGCGGTGCCGCACCTTGCTGGCGCTCGCCGCGAGGTAAAGGCGCACCGTGCGCTCCAGCCGCTCCCGTCCCGCATCCCCAGCCCCCCCCTCTCCCTCGTCCTGCCCTGAGCCTGCATCCCTCGAGGTCCCCGAAAATTTGAGCTCCCGCACAGCCCCAGGGGCGAGGAGTGGGAGACCGCGGTGGGCGCCCGGGCGCTGGTTGGCGAAGATGGTGAGCATGATGTGCGCCAGGTCCTGCTGCGCGACCAGCACCACCTGCTTGCCCACGGACGTGAACTCGATCTCCCGTATCAGCTGCATCACCCGGCTGAGGACCTGCTCGCAGCTCTCTACCCCACCGAGCCGGTGCGACCCATCCATCATGTCCAGCGACCACACCTGCTGCATTTCCTCGAACGAGCAACCGTCGAATCCGCCGTAGTCCACGTTTAGCCCGAGCCCGCGCTCACGCAGCAGGTGTGTAAGATGCACGTTCACCTTGGAGACCGTATCGTCACTCTGCCACCACCGGGAAACTTCATCGGCGTGCTGCCTCGATGCTTTGTAGTCAGAGCAGTAGAGCTCGAGCTCGGTCGGGGGAACATTGTTGTCCACCGCCCGCGCGCTCGCTGCAGAAGTGAGACCTCCCCGACTTTTCCCCGAGCGCTTTTGCGCCTTTACTGCCCGCTGCCATGCAATCAATGCATTTGATTTGAGCGTGCGCGCCGCCTCCTTGCCACCCTGTGGCGAGTTGAGTATAGCCAGCTTGTTCATGCGCTTCCAAATCGGCCACAGCATCATTCGGAGATCTGCGAAGGCCTTCCCACCTTGGAGGGCTTGCTCTCGCCCGAGTTCCGTGAGTGGCCAATCCAGGACACACGTATCGGGATTGGAGACAAGCTTTCCGCCTTTTTCGGAGAAGTTTTGCCCAACGCGCATTACAAAGTATTGGTTGCGTAGAGGCAGCGTGATGCCGAATCGCTCCATCGTGTCCAAATATCCTCAGGCGCCGCACCAAATATACCGCGACTTCGTGATCGGCCTTGAGTAGTGCCGTTGACGCCTCAGAAAGCTTCACCTCGAGCACTGCGGCACATCGCAGCCGGTGTCCTCGACGGGCCCAGAAAGGACCCAGTCAAGAGACCCTCTCCCGCAGGGTGCTCCAGCTGTCGCGGGCTATAGGACTCGCAGACAGCCTTTTTAAGCTGCGCAAAGGTCTAGAAGGCAGGATGCCGGAAGCAGCGGTCGCCCTGCTCGCTTCCCAGTCGCGGGCCGATCCTCCTCCTGGGAAGCCGCTGAAAAAACTTTGAGACCCGCCTTGGAGTCACAAATGTGCCGCCGGCCGACAAAAAGCAGCCCAACTGTAGGTGCGGGTCCAGTACGGAGGGTTCGTCTCCGTCCTGCGGAGACGAAGCCATCGATAGAGCCTGCGAAGGAGGCCTGTTCCCCACCCAGCCGCGCGCGCTAGAATCTGAAACGGGCCTGAAGATGACTTGTGACACACATGGGCTTCCCCTAAGTGCTTCCGGGGGATCTGGCAGACCCTCTCTCCGGCTCTCGCGGCACCTACACGCAGTCCGTGTCGCCTGGAAAATCTATGCTGTCGGCAGAACCCTCACCGATTTCTGGAGTGGAGCGGCGTTCAAATGTGCGAACTCCCGCGTCGCGTCGAGATGTCTCAGGTGCTACCGCGCAGGATTGCCCTGAGGGGGATGGGGGCACCGCACTCCCAAGGAACGCCGAATCCGCACGCCCCTCTAGGGTTGGGCAAGGCAAGCCAATTTACGGGTGAAACCTCGTGTGCATGAATTCTGAGCTTACGATTTGGAATATGACAAGGTACTGGCCATGTTGCTGATGTTTTCTGTCTTTGAGCAGCAAAAGACAAGAAGCAAAAGAAGGTACAAGTTCCGCAGGATGATCGTCCTCGCTCCACCTTCCATGCACCCTCGCCATTTATCACGACTCTCTACAAGCCCAACTCCCGGACTATTTCCTCTCTGCGCCCACCTCGTAGCCTACAATACTCTTTGCCGCCGATCGCGCCACTCGACATGACATCGACAATTGTCGCCTTCCAACGCTCAAAGCTGTCTTCCACCTCGTCTCCTCGTGCTGCGCCCAAGAGTGAGGGCGGTGCGTCCGCAGAAGAATCATCGCCGCGACAGCCGCCTCGCCTAGTCTTCTTCGACACCGCCACAGGCCAAAGCGTCGGGCAGTCTGGGCATACGACCGATAGCCTTGTAACAGGGATCAGTGGAGGGAAACTGGACATAAAGGCAGGGCCTGTGTCGGCACGCGGTATGCGCAAAGAGGAGTTCGAGCATCTCGAGAGCATCATCTCAAACCCGCGACGCGCGGGCTCGCGCAATGAGACGGAGAAGCTCGACGGCTACGAGGCGCGACGCGAATGCTTTCGGGCCTGCGCGTCGCTCTGTGTTGCAATGCGTATGCCCTGCTCGGAGACGGTTTCGCAGGAGCTGACAGAGCTGCCGTACGGCGGGTCGCGCAAGCGAGGAGGGACGGCGGTGATGGCCGACTCGTCAGGCGTGCGCACAGTGATCCGAGAGTATGCCTCGGAGCAGCGGGTCCGTGCCATCAAGCAGGCGCTGTGGAAGGTTCTACGCAAGCCCAAACCTGCCGAGACTACGCCTAAGTTGTCGTGGCGCGACAAGTTCCGAGACGATGACGAAGAGGTTGATGATCTCGCAGGCTTCATGGTTAAAGACCCCTCTGAGCACTCACCTCGGGCCACAGCCACGTCCGAAGCGATGGCGCAGCGCACACGGCCATTCCCGCTGTGCAGCAGCACTGAGCGCCTTGCACCCGCAGGTCCCAAAGTCGCAGTGGAAGCAGCCGCCCATGTCTGCCCTCCTCGACTCGCCCGAGCCGACCCCTGCGCCGTCGTGTTTGCCGTCCAAGGCCGGGAGAAGGGGCAGCGTGAACAGCGCGGTCAGCAAGGGGGGGAAGTCGCCCTGGAGAGAGGTGAAAGCGGGTGGCCCGGCGCAGGAGCAGGACCAATTCAAGAGGGGATGAGAAGGACGAGGGAGTGAAGGGGGCCACGACGCGGGGATAAGAGTGTAGGACGAAAATTGTATAATGTAAACTGCTAGGATTCAGTGCATCTTGCTCCGTTTGAGAGAAGTTTCGCCGAGGCGGGCCTGAACCCCTAGTGAATCTATTCGTGGAGGGTCGCCGATGAGCGCCGCCGTGGGCGTGACAATGAACGACAGGGGAGCAAGTCATGACCGCCAAGATTTATGGAAGGCTCAGGTATGCATCCACGGCCCGTCATTGCGTGCTACGGCTTGGTGCTTGACCTGAAGCGCAAGTACGGTCCGGAGTGGACTGTTCACACACTCACAGCTGCACTGAGGGGCAGGGGAGCCTTGCGGAGGCGAAGGAGGCCGTGGAGAAGATCCGTGAATCTACCGAAAGGAGCGGGAGCGGATGGTTGTGGGGGGGTTCGCGGGACAGCGGGGCTGACTCACTGGCGCACTGGAGCGCTCGACAGACGCTCAACGCCGAGGCGAGCAACGCTGACCTTTTGCGGATGATCCAGGACCTGCAGGACCACCCGTCTGACCTGCGCTCGGAGCCTGGCGAAGAGAACAGCGGAAATTGCGACGCCGGTAGCGGTGGCCTGCTGTCAGGGCTTGGTTCAGTGCTCCCGACCGCGTCCGACGCGGTTTCGGGTATAGCTAGCAGGGTTTGGGGCGCCACTACCAGTATCGGCCGTTCGCAGCAGGTCGAGCCAGCGCCAGAGGTGAGCGTAGCGAGAGGCGATCAAGGCAGCAGGGACTCGGTGCGTTCCATCAGGGGACGCGTGGGGCTGCGAGAGGCGGTTGCTTCGGCTGATGCAGAGGACGAGAACCTGCGACTCCGGCACGCACAGCGGGTCCTGGAGAAGCGGTGTGGGGTACTGGAGAAGCAGGTTGCAACGGTATCAGCCGAGGCACGGCGTGCTGCGGCAGAAGCGGCGGAGAAGCTGCACGCGGCGCACGCACGCAACGCTGAACTCAAGGCCGCGCTGACATCACGGGAGGGCTTCGCTCAGCTTTGCCGCGACGGCGCAAGGGGCGCCGAAGAGCAGCAGGAGGCCCGCGCAGCAGAGGAGCGTGCCGGCTTTGCCGCTCGAGTTGCGCAGGACGCGAAGGAGGCGGAGGGCGAGGCCCGTACGGAAGCGGCGCGGGCGCGCGAGGAGGCGGCGCGTTGGCGGGAGCGGGCGCAGGAGGCAGGAGCTCGCGCGGAGCAGCTAGCGTACGATCTGCAGCGGCTGCAGTCGGACGTAACATTGCGGATGGAGGCAGCACGGGTGGAGGTGGAAGGGGCGACAGAGAAGGCCAGGCGGCAGGGGGCGGAGGCAAAGAGCGCGCGAGCATTGCTGGGCGCCGCAGAGGAAGCGGCGCAGGCGAAGGCTGCCGAATGGGAGCGAGCGCGCGCAAAACTCGAAGTAGAGGCGCGGGAAGCGGGAGGCGCGATCGGAGAGATCGAAGCGCTATTCCGCGCCAACGGCGTGACGCACGGAGTGCGCGGGGGTGCGGCGACAGATGGTGTCGCGGAGGGTATGTTGGCGGCGCGCAACACTGTGAAGCTAGCGCGAGGGGCGGTGGAGGAGCTTGTGCGGCAGCGATCAGTTGCGCGCGCAGCGGGGGAGGCAGTGAAGCACGCAGAGGAGCGTGCGTCAGCACAGGATGAGGCGCAAGCGGAGGCCTTGGAGCAGGTGCGGGCGGGGGCGCGGAGCGAGGTTGACGCTGCGCGGGCGCGGACGCGGGCGGCAGAGGAGCGCGTGGCGGAGGGCGAAGCGCGGCGGGCGCGGGAGGCTGAGGAGGAGCGGTTGCGGGCAGCGCGGTTGGTGGAGGAAGTGGAATCGCTACGCGCAGCAGCGGGGAGCGGGCGCGAGGCCCAGCGCGAGGTGTCCTCGCTGGGCGAGGCGCTCGCTCGCGAGTCGGGCGAGGCGCGCGCGGCGCGGGAGGCGTTGAGCAAGGAGCGGGAACGGCGCGAGCGGGCGGACGCTGAGTGCGGCGATCTGCACTCACGGCTCTTGGTAATGCAGTCCGCTGTCATGCGCGCAGAGCGCGAGAGAGACGCGGCTGCGTCGGCGGCCGAGCGCGCGGCGGCACAGGCAGCAGGCGCGCAGGAGGAGGCCGAGTCGCGTGCGGCGGTACAAACGGCACGCTCCACGGCGCTGATAGACGAGGTTGCCACTGCGCGCGCGCGTGCAGCGGCGGCTGAGCTCGGGGAGGAGGAGGCGCGTTGCGAGGCGCGCACGCGCGCAGAGCGGCTGGAGGTCGAGGTGCGGGAGGCGCGGGCGGCGGGGGCACGGAGCGCATTGGAAGCGGAGCAGGGGGCGGCGCTGGTGCTGGCGCTGCGGGGCGAATTGAAAGAGGCGTGGAGGCGCTGGCGGGAGCGGGAAGAGCAGACCGGGGTGCACCTTGCCATGTTGACCAAGGCAGTTCAGGAGGCACAGCGGGCGGTCGCGGGTGCTGAAAGCGAGACCGAGCGGGCGCGCAAGGCTCGTTCAGAGGATGCGACGCGGCTCGGTGGCGAGATGTCGGCGGCAGAGATGCGAGCGGCGGATGCGGAGGCACGGGCTGGACGGGCAGAGTCGGCGGCGCGCCAGCAGCTCGAGCTGGAGCGAGCGCGGTGTGCGGCTGTTGATGAGCGGGTACGCTTCGCTGAGGACAAGGCTGGGGCCGCAGAGCGCCGAGTGGAGGTGCTAGAGCGCGAGCTGACGGCCGAGCGGAAAAGAGTGTCTGCAGCACAGGCACTCGCTGAGAGCGCGGAGAGCGGTGGGGACAGTAAGGGAGAAGCGGCAGGGCTTCGCGAGAGGCTCGCTCGTGCGGAGAAGACGGCCGCGGCGCTTCAGGAAGAGGCACGAGCGGCGCGCTCAGCGGCCGCAGAAGCGGAGGAAGAGGCGGCGCGGGCGCGATTGTTGGCGATTG
>Ga0209335_10003232_pt1 | contig 16450 bp, 3 predicted proteins | sample COG_09_FD_184753 | JGI IMG/M metagenome (GOLD analysis project Ga0209335, IMG submission 184753) | Pelagic Microbial community sample from North Sea - COGITO 998_met_09 (SPAdes) (version 2) | ecosystem: Environmental > Aquatic > Marine > Neritic zone/Coastal water | place: Helgoland, sampling...
ATATGTGCTGCGGACACGTACTGCCAATCCGGGGAGGCGGCGAAGCCGTGTCCGGTGTACTCGCAGAGTGTCGCGGGCAGCGATTCTGAAGATGACTGCAAATGTCGTTTGGGGTATTTTGATTTGGATAATAGTCTCACTGTGAGTTGCAAACTTCGCAGTCTGGAATGGACCGTTTTTGATTACTCGGTCAGAGAGGATGGAGGTTCATTTGACGTTGTACTCTTTGAGATCCAATCACTCGTCACAGACCGGTTCAACTTCTCCATGCGCCTCAGCTCTGGGGACGAAGGAATATTCTTGTTGCCGCCGGTAGAAACATTGACCTTAGAGGAGGTTTCCCCGAGTTACGGATATGTGGCGCGCGGTAACATGACCATTGCAGTGGCCCCCAACAAGTTCGGCTACTCCATATGGGACATAACCATTACTGATCTGTCTTACGATGGTGGCCCGGCGCCCGTGTCACAGATCAAGCAGGTAGCGATCACAGTACAGCCGGTGAATGATGCGCCGAGCTTCAATTTCACCGCAGATAGATTCTTCACTTCAGCAGATTCTGGCTTCCAGACATTTGCATGCGTGCAGAACATATCAGCGGGTCCCGACGAGCAACAGAGCCTTTCATTCCGGGTTGTTCAGCTCACAGGCCCGTCAATGGATGATCGAAAAGTCTTCTCCTCGCTCTTTGAGACGATTCTGCACATTGAAACGAGATCCGGCACGCTGTCTATGAGTCTTGCGCCACAACTAGGCTATGCAGGTTCAGGAAACACCACGTGGAAAGTTGTACTAATCGACGATGGTGGCACTGAGTATGGCGGGAAAGACCGCTCTCCAGCAACAATGTTTGCAGTCGAGGTCTTGAAGCGTCCAGTTGGAGTTCTTTCGCTTCAATTCAGGCAAAACACCCATGCGCCGACCGACATTGAGGTCCGATGGGGCCTCGAGGAAAATGGTCTAATGAACGTGGATGGCTTCACTGTTGCGCTTGTCGGTGAAAGGACAACTTTCGAAAAAAGGATGAGTGTCTCCAAGAACGTATGTGGAGGCAATGAAGTTCGCCCGTGCAGTGTCACCTTCAGCGCTGTCGTCAATCCTGGGCTTCATATTTATGCAAGAGTGATAGCACAAAATATTGCCGGCTTCTCCGAGGTACAGCAGACACAGCCCACTGTTCTTGTGGGCGCACCGTCAACACCACGCAATGTGAGTGTTGTGCAGGGGCCAGTACCCTCTAACACGGGTGGCATCAGAACCAAATTCACCTTTGAATGGGCCCCGCCAGTGGACTTCGGCGATGCTCGTTCGCCTGACGACGAGAAGCGCATTATGTTGCGCGAGTTTCGTGTAAACATCACTTGTGCAGACAAGAAGGGGATAGTAATGGATGTTTCGGCGGCGTTCTCGTCACTTGATGTTGAGGTCGGATGGATCAACGATCAGTTCACGATCGCGGCCGGCAAGGACCAGCTAAGTTGCGTTAAGGGGCAGACTCTGTCCACATCTGTCATCGCTGTAAACGACTTTTTTGGAGGCGAGAGCTCAACACCCGTTGGAATCCGCGCGATGGGTCTCCCGGGACCTGTCCGCTCGATCAAAGCCGCAGAGACGATCCTTTCCACTGGGCTGAAGGCACTTAATGTGAGCTTTTTGATTCCTGTCGACACAGGCTTCGGCGACGAGACTGCCCCAATCACCCGGTTGCTGGTACAGGCATCTCTTTGCAAATCATTCGACGCTTCCTTGCCGTCATGTGATGTCAGAGAGGTCTTGCGCGACGTGCATGAGGCGCGGAAGCATTTCGTCCTGCTCGAAACCCTCACACCAGGCACGGTCTATTTCGTGCGCGCAGCTGTGGCAAACCTTGTCGGCTTCGTACCAGCGGACAAAGTGCAGCCGATTACAGTCGACTTTTTCGTGATGCCGAACCTTATAGCCTCTTCAATGCTTCGCATCGCATTGCCACACAGTGTTTCCAACTCATACGACGTTTGGGATAACGGTGTCAAAAGCAGTAACATCACCCTTCAGATGTTTTCTTTGCCTAGCGTTCTGAGGAAGGGTGATCGGATGATTGGACAATTTACATTTGACTCTGAGGCTGCGCCCGCTACCGTGACAGCTGCAATTAGTGAAACAAATGCTGTTGGAGCTCGCTCCATTCGATTTTCACCAAACATTGAGGTGCCGACTTCGTGCACTCGCAGCTGCACAGCCATGCTCAAGGTCTTCCCGGCAGCATTCCCGGACAAATTTGTCACAAAGCCCGTGACATTCATGGCCTATGCATGGCCAAAGTTGCTCACCGCATTTCCGGAAAGCGGATCAGAACAGGGTGGGACGCTGGTCAGGCTATCCATTGTGGAGTTCCCAGGGGACGCAACAAACCCGTCCCGCTGCATGGCTGGACGCACCTGCCTCCTGAACGAGCCTCCGGCACTACATGTCGCAGTATCCTGTCCTGGGATGGCGGACAGCATCGTTCAGCCAGCCACTCTGAAGTTTACCGGCAACAGCGTGTTCCTCGTGTCATTTCTCACTCCTCAGTGCGCTGAGGGCACAGCCAACCTCACACTGACGACCAAAGAAAGCGTGTTTCCCCTGGAACTCGGCAGGAAGACTCTTCAATTCCGTTACAAGGGCACGGTCGTGAACTCTGTGACCCCGCCTTCTGGCATGACGAACCCCGGCTCAGGCGGCGTGGCACTCAACATTTATATCGATAACGTGCAGGGCGTCCCGAAGAATACCGTTTCGGTTACTCTCGCAGGGCTGGTGTGCACTTCTCTGAGCACGAGTGCATTCTCTGAAGACACAAAACGTCTCTTTCTTCAAGTGAAGACCCCGGAGCTTAATGTGAGTCTGGCGGGTTCTCTCCCGCTCCTAGTGTCCGGTGTGGTCCCAGGCAAGGACCTTAGTTTCTCTTGGACGTTTACTCCACCACCGGACATGTACTTCGAGGCGGACATGTTCACAGTCGAGGGAGATGCACGGGCATGGGTATCCTCCTCGAAGGAAGTCGTGCAACGTGTGGCGATTGTAATCAGCAACCTGCACCCATCGTACGGCCGCACCTTTGACGAAGTCAAGCTGGACATTCGTGAGACGGATCTTTTCATCGAAGGAACACCCGCATTTTCGATACAGAGAGTTGGGCCGCTGCGGACCGCCGGCAAGCAGGTCGCTGCAGTCTTTGAGATCAAATGTCGTAACTGCGGTGCAGGGCGCTTTTACTTCGTCAGCGCCTTGATTTTCGCAGACAGCGTGCAGCATTTTGCAGTTTCGGCATTCTCCGATGGGCGCATCGGCGCATGGCTTGAGGCGCGCGATACTTCTCAGCCGCGCCTTTTGGCCTCAGTGCCCTCGGAGGCCCCGTCAACTGGAGGCACTCTCGTGCTGCTCGGGTTCCTAGAGGGTGCTTCGCTACAGCAGCAAGTCAACAGCGGCCTGGCAAAGTTTTTTCTGAATGGAACCGAAGGCGTTGTTGCGCATGCGATCTCCTTGGCCAATTACAGCGCGAAGGGGGCCGCGTATGAACTCGCTGCAAGCAAGGCCAGACATTTTTCGCGGGCAAGCGAGACGCTTTTTCGACAATATATGGGAGTTCCTGCCGCGCTGGCACAGGCAGTCGCTCTGGACAGGAATCCAGATGTTGCTGCTGAAAAAGCAACGCTGCTATTTGTTGAAAGTCCTCCTGTCGTTGCTGGTCCGGTTCGGGCGAGTGTTGTGTGGGACAAATTCGGTGCACAGCAGGCCTTCTCAACCGAGTTTTTGTCTGTGAACGTTCCCTCCGGCACACCTGTCGTTCAGGTGCTACCTATCAACGTGTGTGGGTCCCCAATTGTTTAGCGACAGTCAGCATGGACGAAAATGTTTTTGACGGTCTAAGAAAGACATGTAATTGATTTGTTCTCTACTAAATATGTTTCTCATATGTTGGACATGATCGCAGGAAGCTTTCACGGACAAGATGCTGTCTCCTATGCCCTCAAGTGGGCTGGAGGGCAACGTACTGCTGACCATCGTGATCTCAAACTTCCCCATCACCTACTCCACGGAAGATCTGACAATCAAGTTCGCTAACACTCTCGCGAAGGCCAAAAAGCTGGTTCTCGGCAGTCGCGAGCGCACGAAGATCGTGATGATCGTACCTGCAGGATCACCCGGTATTGTGAATGTTACAGTGACGCATTGGCAAGCCACAAGCAATCCGGCTTTCTTTGACTTCGAGTATATCGACGATCGGTAAGATCCAACCTAACCCCAATGGGCTCGCAGAAAAGCATGTAGTACAGCTCAATTCTCTGCACCCTTAAGCTGTCAGCGTGGTAAAAACGATTTCCTCTGTTGGCAGGATTCCAGAAGCATCTTGGTTCCAACCAAAGCGAGTTTACGCAGACGGGAACCGCACTGTTACGGTTCACGTCAAGCAGTTCCCTAATGTGGCTGAGGCAAGTGAGGTTTTCGTTTTCGCGACTGCTGCAGATGGAACAACAGTGGAATTCACGGTGGTCTCTGTGAGCAGACACTCGGTGACAGACAATACGATTGTGGAGTTCACCACCAAGGTCGCTCCCGCAGGCATTGCTACTGTAGTCATCGGGACAGAGACAAAGAGCGCACTGCCCTTTGATATTGATCTCGTGGCAATTCCAACTGGGAACCCAATCGTGACAATCATTCCACAGATTGGCGAGTGCCGGGGAGTTATCCCAGTAGTTGTCTCTGTTGCTGTCACAAACTTCGAACAACTTTCTGACTCTGCAGATCTGCGTGTTACGATTGACAGCACTGACCTGGCGCCGTCTAAGATCTCGTCGTTCATGCCCGCAACAACTTTCACCCTTGACATCGTGCTCGACGAGCCCGCGGGTGGCGAACACGAGTTGCGGATTTGGTCCAGATGGCAAGACACTCTGTTTGGTAACGCAACATTTACATGCAAGGACGTAACTGTAGCCACGATCGTGGGCGTTTTCCCCGAAAAGGGATTTGCTGGGTCCGATACTGCAGTGTCAGTCTTCATCCAGAATTCGGGCTACAGTGGGGGTGACAGTGTCTGGCTGACTCGAGGGACCGGTGAACCGACTAAGATTCTCGGGGCTATCGTCGGCGGAAGCCCAATGGAGATCGCGTTGACACTCTTTGCAAATGCCGAGGATTTCGGCGTATTGGATATGTCTCTTGCTCCTTGCGAAAACCCAGCCAAAAACCCTCACTGTTTAGAAAAGAAGGTGGAGTTCACGTTTACCTTCCTGGATGCGACTGCAGTGCGCGTGCTGACGTTTTCGCCCCTGTCGGAATTTGTGACCGGTCGCACCAGCCTTTCTGTCCACGTCAAGAACGTACCAACTGGCTTGGTGCCCGCTGACGTGTTGCTTGACTTTAGGCACGAGAACGCGACATGTACTCGAGTTGAAGAAACCAAGGGTACCCTACACTTTGAAATCCCGACTGAACCCAACGGAATAGCAGGGGCTGTTGCACTGCGACTATACATTCCTGGCGAGAGTCCGCTTTTGTTCCCAAGCGCCTTTCAGTACCTGGACAAGAAGTCCGCGCAGATCACCTCAGTCTCTCCCCGGCGTTCGTCGATCCGTGTTGCGACGACGTCTCGGATCGCTGTCGATAATTTGCCTAGCACAGACTCTGCATCAGATATTGGAGTCCAGGTGGTGTTTTCAGACGGCTCTAATGTGGACCTGATGGTGCTGGACGTATCGCGCAACGATCCGATGCTCGAGCCGTACAAAGTGCAGCCCTGGTATGTCGACGTGGTCACGCCAGTTGACGCAGACCCCGAGGACGCGGTGTCTTTTGAGGGCGCTGTGACGGTGATTGTTGTGCACAATGTATTTAACGAGGTTGCAGCGCTATCCGCTGGCTTCACATTGTACGACGACGCGCTTCCGCAGGTGACGGGTGTGGCAGGCCCGGCAGGCTCCGGCACTACGAGCGCAGACGTGCCTATTTCGACTGCCTCGGAGGTGACTATAACGATTAAGAAGGCGACCAAGGATTTTGCAGCTTCAGAGTTCACTGCAATGGTTGGTTCAGCTACAGCCGACTTGATTTTCGCAACGGTCGACAAGAGGTCTCGATCTGCCAAGGTCATCATTACAGTGCCTGGACGCGATGCCGCCGAGACAGTCCCAGGCTTCCTATCGTTCGGTGCACTGCCAGGAACCGCAACATGCGTCTCAACATGTTGCGACGACGCTTCGTGTGCCGGGGCTTGCCCGGGCGTTGCTACTGCGTGCTTTTCGCTAAATTACTTCAACGATCTCATCCCGCTTGCAACCTTCAACTCACGACTTTCCGGCCCAGAGATCGGTGGATCGCTTGTTCTTGTCTCGATAACAAACTTCCCTGTCCTCGAGTCGTCTGCAGGCATTCGTGTCACCTTTGCAGGCGTGGAGGGGGCCATCAAGCTCCAGTCTTCCTCGGAAAAAGTGACGAAGCTCACACTCGTCACGCCCGAGTATACCGATCTTGGCACGGCGCCTTCCGTCTTCGTAGAAGGAATCATCACTCCATTGATTGAACCAGACCGCATGGTAAAGTTCGAGTTCCGGTACGACGCTGTATCACCAGTGGTGCTCACAGTGGAGCCAGAGTCAGCGCTGAACGACGCAGAACGGGATGTCAAAGTGCACGTCAATTACCTGCCCTATCCAGGCGCAATCCTTGTTACTCTTGATGGCTTCGAATTGGAGTCAGTTGTGCATCCCAGCTCGAACAAGCAGGCCTCCTTGATTGGGTTCAAAGTGCCAGCAGGCCGTGATGGCGCTGTCTCCATTCTCATTCGGCCGAAGGCTTGCCTCGAACCTTGCGCTGATCAGGTTGCCGTTCAATTCGTGTGTCTCGACGCGACAGCGCTTGAGCCGCTGGACGCGCCGCGCGGCATGGCTAAGCAGCTACAGAAGCTGCCCGTCATCGCGCTCAAAAACTTCCCGGAGGCGTACGTGTCAGTCAACGTATCCCTGGTACGTGATGCGGACAGCACCGAGTTTGTGGGGTTGGTCCGGGAAGGCGCTGTTGCACCGCTAGGCGATGAGCTTGTGCAGCTCAGCGTTGAGACTCCGACTGGCCTCGAGGAGGGGATATACACGGTGAGGATCAGCGTTGCAGTCAGCGTTGCAGGCGCTTTCCTCGAGAAAAGTGCGACGATGGAGAACTTCCGGGTGTACGATGGGTTTGCATCCAAGCTCGTGTCAACCTCATCTGCCGAGGTGCCGACGGTCGTCGAGGCTGCTGGCCGCTCGCTTGCACTGCAGTCACGCGTGTCGTTGGTCGTTGCCAACTTCCCGCAGGACGCCAAGGAGGCCGACGTGGCCGCCACCTTTGGCGCTGAAATTATCGACGTGATGGAAGTCACACACCTCGTGAAATGCACATCTCTGTCCATTGACTGCAACCGCACGCGTGTCACGATACTAGCGCCGGCACTCGACTCGCCTGGCCGTAAGGAGTTCTCACTCAGCGCGCCGGGTCTCGACGACAACCTGGTCTTTACAGTCACGTACTCACCTCCGTGCGATTTCCAAACACTCTGTGCTGAGAGGGATCAAATGGTCAACTACAAGATGCTCCTCGACGCCCCGAAAATTGATTGCGACCCTGCTTACTGTATTGCGGAGAGCGCCATCTCTGTGCCAAAAATCACCGTGGCGAAGCCTTCTACGGGACTGGTCGTCGGTGGAACGCTCGTCACCATCAACATCATGAACTTGCCAGCGTTTCAAGCGTCTGATATTGAAGTTATCGCTGGTGACGGTGTGCTGCGATCATTTGGGTCAGTTATCAGTCTCACTCACACACAGCTAGGTGCCTCGTTGACGAGTTCCGTGTCGGAGCTAGTGATAAGCACGCCAGCAGTCGACTCTGACAGCGAACGCGTGACCGTGACGGTTTCGACAACGATCGACACGGTAACACGTGCAGCCAACTTCGCCTTTGAATACCTTCCAGTGCTCACCGGTGCGACCTCCATTTCGCAAGTGATTCCAGCGAGTGTATTCGCGACCGATGACAAGACTGCACTGTCTCTGTCACTCACACTCGCCAACGTCCCGAGCCTCACCGTCGGCCTGGCCGACGTCGGCGAAATCCTCGTCAAGGTTGGAGAGCTCCCGTTCTCGCCGGTGTCTGCCATCACGTTCTCCGACCGCCGCGAGACGAGCGTCACTGTTGACGTCGAACCGTTCGAGCGCTCTGCCGGTGAACTCGTCGTGCAGGCGTACGCCAAGGGGCGCGGCGCAAGCACCGTGGGTGCACAGAGCTTAAAGGTGCTCGCAGTGCCAGCCGCGGCAGTCTCGAGCATGTACCCGGCCGAGTGGCCAACGAATGCTCTCCTTCGGGCGTCCTTGACGGCACAATACCTCTCACCCGATTTATCGAGTGCACAAATCACAGCCGAGGTATTAACAGCGCAGGGTAACGAGTACCCGGCTACGATCATGATGCTTCAGAACAGAAAACCAGCCTGCAGGAACACGTTCTGCACAGTTTTTGGCTTGCGGATCGAAGTGGACGAACTCAAGGAACCGGACAACGGCGGTGGGCAGGCCACTTTTACACTTCGCGAAAACAATTTTGCAGTGCTTGCTTGGAACTTCACTTATATTCCGTCTGGCGAGCCTGAAATCGTCGACTTCAAACCGAAATCGCAAATCGTTGCGATGGATGACACCAATCCCGGTGCAAGCAGCAGTACAGTCACGGTCTGGCTCAAAAATTTTCCCCGTCCCGAATGCAAGGATGTCGGTGTGCTTCGTGATTGCGCGCAGGAGGCCATTGATCGTGGAGTGCGTGTGCAATTCGGAACGGCTGCCGCTGTGGTTCCATCGCAAGTGACTCAGCTCAGCAATGGGTATCTTCAAATCAGTGTCCAAGCTCCACCGTTCCCATTCGTATCGACCCAGCGGCTTCGCGCACAGGTGAGCGCTGACGGCGCGCTGGCTGCGACAGAGACGGCTTCTGTCGATTTCACGTACAGTCAGGCACCCCTGATCGTGTCGCCAGTTGACGTCCCAATCTCCGGGGGGCTGGTAACTGTCACGGTTTTCGGCATCAGCGGGATCCAAGTCCGGACAGACCTGATGTCATGTTCGCTCTTCGACAGCGAAAACAACGAGGTGGCTACGTCCGGCATGGTCGTGTCTGGGCTCGAGGCTTCTGTTTCCCACGACGTCTCGAGGATGATGCTCACCATTGTCATGCCGACCGTCGCAGAAGCGGGGCTGTACCAGGTGCGCGTGGTGTCAAACGACGTCCAGCTGGTCTCCTTCAACATGGAGTTTTTCGACCCGCCGGAAATAGTGCCTCTGGGATCGATGGAGGCGACGGTACTCGGTGAGGCCGACGGAGAAAACACCTTGGCATTGCTTGTCATGAATTTCCCGAAGGTCAGCTCTGGTGCGGAAGTCTCCGTATCATTTGGCGCAGTCGCGTCATCCGTCCTTCGTGTTTTTTCTGGAGGCGGAAGTGGCCTCTTCTCTGTTGCCATCCCGCCTGCGGCGAATCTGCTGCCGGGCACGGTCGATCTCACTGTGGAGTACACGGGTACAGAGCCAGTACCCTTCGGTGGTAAGATTGGAGGCACTTATGAACGCTCGTCTAAGGCCGCACGCGCCGCCTTCGCGTACTACGTCCCTCCGGCGGTGGTGCTCGCAGTCAGCTGGTGTGAATTCTGCAATCCAGGGCGCACGTGCTTGGTGAACGGTCTCTGCAAGGGCGGCAAGGCACCGATGGACGCCAGCGCGGCGATGCGGGGCGTCGGAACGCTGATCGTTGAGATGTCGAACCCCCCGAGCATGGTTGTCAACGCCACGAGCGGTGCCATCACGGATGGTACTTCCGTGCTGGCCAGGCTCGGCGGCACGGCTGTCGCGTCCCTCAAACGCGTCGCGGGGCAGCACAGGGATTCATGCGCCTTTGAATTATCAACGCCACTGGCTGCTGCGGGCGCTGTCAGTGCGGAGCTTGTAGTGTTCCCAGCTGACGTGCCCGCACCAACTGTAGCATCGTTCTCCTTCCGATTCTTCGATGACAACCTGTTGCTGACTTGTGGCGCATGTCGTGCGGCCTCCCGGTACAGCGGCGATGTTTCGAATCGCCCAATGATCCATCTGACCATCGCAAACATGATCGTGGCGTCCGATCGCGCTATTAGTGACCAGATCACGGTGCGCTTTGGCAGTCTGGACGCTGAAGCGATTCTGAGTTACTCGTCGAATTCCACTCACACTGAACTCGAAGTGATCACGCCCTCGTACGAGTGCTCAACTTGCGTGTTCTCGCGGGGGCAAGCCGCGGTTCAGCTGTCCGTCTCGAGCATCGCAGACCCTTCGCGCAGTGTTCAGACACTCTTCACGTTCTGGGCCGCACCGAGGGTAGTTGATATCTCAATGGACAGTCTCGGATCAAAGCTGTTCGTGGACTTTGATCATGGTACGAACCGTGCTGGGATGAAAGCTCAGGACACACAGTGCAGCGTGCTCTTTGAGGACGATGATACGTTCCAGAAGCTAAGCGGCAACATACAGACAGCACAAGCGCGCTGCACATGGGCAAACGATGCGAATCTGGTCGTGACACTCGGCTCCGGTGCAACCCTTGCCGTGGGTGATGTACTCACTCTGAGGGAAGGGGCGCTCCTCTCGGCAAATCTCGTCTCGATCGCTTCAGAGCATGCTGCGACGGCCATCAGAGCTCCTGAGCTTCTTCGCACACCAAACTTGGCCGTCGAAGGCAGCACTTACATCGACCAGTGCTCCGAGCTGAGCGTCTCAGCCCGGTCAGACACTCCGCGCCCGCCCGTCTTCAGGTGGCGCTGCCGCAACTGCAACGACGTAAAGGGTGTGCTGCTCGAGGACCTCCGCACGCTGGATGAAACGTTGCGTGCACTTTCGTCAGGCGATTTCGCGCTTGCATCTGGCACGCCTGAGTTGGCGCGCCTCGATTTCGAGTACGAAATCAGTGTGACGGCCGTGGACATGTTCGGTGCGGAATCGGAAGAGAAACTGCACCGCGTGTTCAAAGCGAGCCAGCCAGCACCGCAGCTCACTTTCAATCCGGCGGAAGTTGCGATGACACGCGACCAGGAGCTGAGGATCGCCGCGGAAATGACGTTCTCAGAGTGCGACACGGGCAAATCCCAGCTCCTCTTCGAGTGGACGCAAGTATCAGGACCTAGCATCCCGCCGAGTTTGTTCCCGGAAATCGCGCAGCTTCGAGTCCCGCAAAACACCCTGCGGGCGAGCTCGCAGTTCGTCGTACGCCTGACCGTCCGGACTAAGGACGATGAGTCCAAGTCGTCGTCGACAGAGCTGACAATTTCGGTTGGGCAGCTCGATCTTGAAGCAAGGATATCGGGAATGGCTAAGCGTACTCAATCTGCAACGCAGGCTATAGAGCTCGATGCGAGCTTGTCGATGGACCCTGACGTCGATGCGAGCGAGGACCAGGCACAGGGCCTCGAATTCGAGTGGACATGCAGCCAACAAACCCGTCTTCTCGACAGATACGGAGATTGCACTAAGGCAGATGGCGGTATGCTGGATGTGTTGCGTGGAATGACCGTCCAAGTGCCCTCCAACACTTTTGTTGGGGGGGGGAACCCGTACCGATTCACTCTGACTGTTACAAAGCCGGGAAAGACCCCGAAGTCAGCCGCCGTCGAAGTCTCGCTGGTGAACATTGTGATTCCTATCGTCGAAATCACGCCCGTTCTTGCCAAGGGCATGAAATTCTTGCGGAACGAGGATGGTAGCATGAAGGTTAACAGAGACTCGCCGTTCACGCTCGCTGCAACATGCAGTGACACGGAAGGCACCATGTCGTGGGACATAAGAGGTGATGCGAAAGACGAAGATGACGGCTTCATGGTACAAAGTTTCGGATCGTACAGTCTTTTTTTGTACAATCCGAGCGACGGAGCCATGCCACTGATTGCAGGGAACACCTACACGTTTATTTCTTCATGCACAGACTCTTCCGGATCCGAGGGCGTGGCGGAACAGACTCTCACAATCAACGACCCGCCGACGTCGGGGACATGTCACGTCCCGGACGTCGCTGAAGCAGTGTTCGACAGCATCCGCATTGCGTGCGAACAGTGGACAGACAGTGATGGAGGTCTGGAATACAGCTTTTCATTCAGGGCCTTGTCGGATAGCCAAGGTGATGACCGCAGCTCCTCCGGCTGGAGCTCAGCAAGTTACAAGGACCTCCGCCTGCCATCTGGAATCGTAATACTGACGGCGCAAGTTCGGGATGCACTCGGCGCAAAGACTGAGACGCTTGAATATGTTGTGACGGTGACAGAGGCGACGGAGACGGCGGGGCGCCGGTTGCTCTCCTCACATTTCTGGGAACGCGCCAAGACCCTGCTCGCAGAGCAAGTGCTTGCAGGGAACTTTGCGACGGCCAACCAGATTGCAGCGACGCTCGTCTCAGAGGTCAACTCGCAGGTCGCGTCAGGATCGCTGGACTTGAGTGAGGCTCGGGACCTCAAATTCACTCTCGCTACGCAGCTCGCAGAGCCCGTCGCGGCGACAAATCGGGCTGGAACACTGACAGCAGGCTACCTCTGCTCGACGCTCGCGCTCGGCCGTGCGCTTTCTTCAAATGCGTCTCACATGGATGCGGAACTCCTGTCGCGTCTGATGGATGATGCGGAGCTTCTCTTGTCGGACCATGGTGGCTCAGTCAGCACAGTCGACGCAGCGTGCGCGGAGGCAGCGTTTGGTCTGTACACAAATGTACTTACGGCAGGCGTTGGGTCTGGGTATGAAAACGCATCGCTTGCCATGCGAGTTGAGGGCGGGATGGTACACATGGTGCGTGAGGCAACAGAGGGGCTCGTTCCGGGGCAGCAATTGAAGATGCGTGCCAACGCGTCCGAGGCACTCGTCGGGCGGTACAGGTTCGATACTCGGCAGTGGGCCGCCGGCGTGCTCAACAGTGGCAGCGCGCCGGCAGCGTACTCGCTGCCCGCCGCCGTCGATCGCAAGCTGAGCGAGGCCTCTGGCGACGTGCGAGTGCTGTTCTCGGCGTTTTCTGAGGCGCCGATGATAGGAGGAGTGATTCCCGTCAGCCCGCTGGTCACTCTCTCGCTCTCCCAGAACGATGCTCCGTTGGTGATATCCGATCTCTCTGAGCCTATCAACGTATCGGTTCCGTTCGACGCAGACCGCCTCGGGGCCGGAAACGAGGCCTTCTGTGTGTTTGTCAACGGCTCGGGGTACTCGAGCGCCGGCGTCGAGACTGTGGCGGACGTCGCAGGCAAGGTTACATGCCGCACGACGCACCTCACATCCTTTGTGGTGATCCCTGTCGCGAGCCCCACGACCACGACGCCTGAACCAACCACAACGACCACGACGCCTGAACCAACCACAACGACCACGTCCCCTGAAGCAACGACATCAACAACGACCCCTGAAGCGACGACTACCACATCTGAAGCCACAACCAGTACCACCACCGCCGCCGCTGCGCCGGAGCCAATATCCACCACCACTCCGCAGCCCACCACAATCGCTCTCAGCTCGCCGACGACTACCACCCCCGCCTTGGCAGAGACAACGCCTTCGCAAACGACGACGGATGCAGAGACAGCGCCTCCGCAAACGACGACGGCCGCAGAGGCAACAACATCTAGTCCAACGGCGGGGGCCGAGACCACAGCAGCAGCACAGACCACCACCCCTGCGCCGGAGCCTGTCATCCCTGCAACCCCAACCTTCGTGGAGCTTTCAGTCAGCCTCCCGCTCTCGAAAGCTGAGTTCACCGCCGAGCGCCGCGACTCCTTCAAAGCGGCTGTGGCAGGAATCGCTGGCTTGCCAGCAGCGTGGGTGCAGATCACTGCAGTACGCGACACGACAACACGGCGGCGGCGGTTGCTCGCATCTGGGATCGAAGTTGACTTCCGTGTCGCAACCGCGAGCGCGGCTGCCGCAAAGGTGCGCACCACATATCCCACTACCATCGTACCATTTCAACTGGCGCGCGAGCTGCGCCCCGCGCTGAGGAGCGCCCAGTCGTTGTCCCAATTGACAATTTATCCGTATCTGTTGTGTGCAGGATCTTGCGTCCGATCTCAATGACCAAGCGGCGTTTGACGCGGCCCTTGAGTCGCAAGGCCTACCCAAGGCGGTTCCCGGGTCTCTTGCTGTTGCTGTTCCGCTGGGCGGCACCGTCGACCCGGCTCCGCCTCCGCCTCCACCTCCGCCTCCGCCGGACAGCGGCGGCGCTGAGGGGTCAGCCGGGGGGGGTATGGGGCTTGTGGCCGGGGCTGGCGGCGGCGGTGCTGCAGTGCTGCTGGTCGGTGCTGCGCTCTTTGTGTACATGCGGCGGAGGCGTGAAGCTGGCGCCAAGCCTGCAGAACACGGCTTTGACGCCCTCCCGATCCCATCTCCGGCTGTGCGTCCGCCTGAGTTGCGGACGCCGCGCACTCCGGCGACGAAAACGCCTGTGCGCGACACCGAAGGGAAAGAGATGGTACGTTCGTCCTTTGTCTTCCACTCCGCTCCTGGCTCCCGCGCTGCGCCGCGGGCGCCGCGGGTCGCGGCTGACACTTGCCCGGACCTCCGGGGCAGGTGATTGACGCCATACCGGACTTTGCCAAAGGCCAGAGGTACAAGCCCGTGCTAGACGGCCTACATGCCCGCGCTCACACTGCCCGATACCCGCAAGCTTGTCTTCTCTCAGCTCTTGACTTTGCCCCCTAGCGATAGCTGCAGTTCAGATGAGCCTACACTGACCTCACCATCGTGATGTGGTGCCGTAGGCGCTCCATCGTCGACGACGCATCAGTGTCTCCCACGCGATCGCCCAGAGGCTCCCCAGCCGCTGCGGCCGGGGCGGCAGCGCAGAGCCCCGGCACCGACGTTTCGTCGATGCTCGCCCGCGCGCGCGCGCTCGCGGGGGGGCACCGCGCCACCTTCGACGCCCTAGACGAGCCGCAAGCCACGCTCACGAGCCGCGGTGCGCGCCGCCCTGTCTCGAGGCCGGCGGCCGGCGCATTCGTGGCCCTGGCGCAAGGCGTGAGGGCGCGCCGCGAGAGGATGCAATAGTCCAGCTTCCGTGACTCACACGAAACTCACCCACCTAGCCTGTTTCATCCTCTCACGTCGCGCTGAGATGCGGGGCGCCCTTTATGCCCGCGCACGCAGGTTTCGCCACGCGGGTTCAGCTGTCGACTTCCGGGGCGGTTGTTTCCGCGGATGGCGTATTCGCAAAGGCGCGCCCCCAGGCCCTGCAACTCTGGCAGAATGTTGAAGTGCAAGCAATCACTTGGTAATGCTCCAGGGAGGAGAGCTCGAGAGTGTTTGAGCAACAAATTGACATGCTCTCTGTGCCCTACAGAATGAGAGTCAGGACAAAGCGACAGTGTACATGTCATCCGAGGCGCCTTCGCGCACCGCACAGCTGGTGCATACACCGGACGAGGCCGCTACCACTGCTGTGGAGAAGACAACGGAGGACCGCGCGAAGGCGGAACGGAATTTGTACTTCTGACGGAGGGAGAGATGCCTGCTGTCATGGATGACTGTGTCCCCGATGGTGCTTCAACGAATTTTTTTTTGAGCCAAACAAAACCTAGCTAGGCTCATTACCTCGCTGGCGGGACCAGAAAGGTAGGTAGGTAGGTAGGTAGGTAGGTTCCTATCAGGTTACCAATAGGTACCTGGTTTCGACCAGGTCAACACTGCAAATCCATTCTGGCGAACTTTCGACGCCTGAAGCATGTGTCGGTAGTTGAAGATCGCCACTTCAGTGTATACGTCGAACGAGGCGCAGCACCGCATTCGGTCCCCAGGGAATGAAGCGCTTGTCCACCTGCACGCGCGCCGCGCCGGCCCGTGAGAACCACTGCCCCCTGGGAGAAGCACGGGGCGCGCGGTGCTTTGCCTCGGGCCCGCCTCGGAATGAAAGCAGGCTTCAGACGCCTTGCGCGCCCCGCACACATATGTCTAAAGCTGCAGCTGCCCTAGGCCAACCGCTCGTGAAACGAGCCCGCAGGTCAGACGCGCGCGCGCAGCCGGACGCGTGCGCTCACAAGCTGCCCGGGGTGCAGTCACCTCGTCGAAGACAAAGCAGAAGAAGTCCACGCCGCCCGCGCATGCGTGCCCGTCCTCGCACAGCCACACCCCGAAGCGCGGCAGACGCGCGAGAGGCCCGAGGCCGCCGTACTCGAAGTCTGGCGTCCCCCCGACCCTGCGCCGCTTAATGAGGTCGCTCCAAGTTGCATTGAGGTCACAGTGCAAGAGGGCAGCCCCGTCCAAGAGCACTCCGGGAGCCTCAGGCAGCGCGATACACTCGCCAGAGTCAGCGACGGGACCTGGACACACGCAGCTCGACGCGCTCGTGCTGCCCTCGGGCGACACCGCCCCGCTCGGGCACGCGCTGCACGCCTCCGGCCCCGCCGCGTCCTTGTAGC
>Ga0209335_10003246_pt1 | contig 16429 bp, 10 predicted proteins | sample COG_09_FD_184753 | JGI IMG/M metagenome (GOLD analysis project Ga0209335, IMG submission 184753) | Pelagic Microbial community sample from North Sea - COGITO 998_met_09 (SPAdes) (version 2) | ecosystem: Environmental > Aquatic > Marine > Neritic zone/Coastal water | place: Helgoland, sampling...
AAGACATAATGCTTCGGATCAATCCCCACATTATCTTCCGGATCAAGAGGGAAAGTACGAGTAGCATCCGGCTTAAACTCATCATCATACGCACAACAGGTCATGACAACCCCCGCATCAACCCCCGGCAAATTCTGACATTCTTCGTTCCGTTCACGCCAAACCTCTAAATACCCTTCCGGAGCAAATACGGTACATTCTCGCATCGGCCCGGGGAAAATCGGAAAACATCGTCCCCGATTCGACAGTCCACACGCCTGGGTTGTGACGGAATCAATAATAGATTGTCGTTTTTCACGAAACGCTTTGAGATCTTCCGCAGACCGATCTTGTCTCCCAAAGTGCTCATCCACAATCGCTTGTTCCTCCTCACTGAGAAAAATAAAAGCACTCTTAATCTGCTCCTGACTCGCTCCCCCCTCCAAAAGAGCCTTAAGCTTTGCCAAACGATCTTCTCGTTCTTTTTTCTCAGCATGCTCCTTGTCAATCTCAGCCTGAATAGCAGCCCGTTCCCCACTGTTCGTAGCCTGATTAAGACGAAAGTCATCAAAACCATTCGCCAAACTATCCAAGTATAAAAGATGTGCCGCAATCACCCCCGCAAATTCTACCTGCTTTCCCGGAATCGCTTCAGCAGATACTTCCAACCCCTCCACATGAGCTTCTAACTCGATAATCAAAACCTCCAGACCCCTTATGGCCTCTTCCCGCTGCTCAATTTTAGTTTCCAATCCCAAACCACTCGTCGTCATCTCAGGTTGTCCCTCATCAAACGGCGATGCAGACGCAGCTTCGTCATCCCGAATCTGCTGAAGGTCCAGTTTATACTGATCAATTTCAAGTTGATACTCATTTATTTTTTCCTGAAACGCCTCTTGCCGCGAATCCTGCTCCCCCAATAAAGTCGGAACACTCTCTTTCAGTTCTCCCAATTCTCTCAGCTTCAATTGATTGTACTCAATGTCAGAGGACAAAGTATCCATACATTGTCGATACTTGTCTTCAAACTCAATCGGACGCTTACACGGATCAACCGAAGTCAACTGCGGCATTATCGTCGTAACATCCACCAACTCTAAAGGCGGAAGCTCTGGAATCTCCTCCAACGCTTCGACCGGAAGCGTCGGCGCAAAATCTTTTTCCCGCTGTATCTCTTTAAGAAGGACGGCTTTTAACTTCACATAAATATCTTCGGCAAGCTCTCCAGCCATCAAAGCTGATTCGATTCCCGGTGCGTCCAAAGCAGCACCCGCCTTAATTTCTTCCAAAAGAGTTTTTGCAATAGAGCGATAAGAATCCGCTTGAGACAAATCACCCTCCGTATAAAAATTATCAATACTATTTTCATGGTCGACAGATTTCCAGTCTTCCACCATCGATTCAGTCTTACTAATATATTCATCCGCGCGGTCTTTTTCCTTCTGCAGCCGTTTCAAAAAATCTACTCGCGCTTTATCGCTCTCTCGACCAAACAACATCAACTCAGAATGAACCTCCAACGCACGATCCCCAAGTCCCAAAATAACCTCCAAATTTTCTAGGTCAGATAAAGCCACTCCGGTATGAATCGCTTCTATCGCAGTATCCACAAAAAGCATATCGGACATCAACTGCGCCAACCCACTTTTTGTTTCAAAATCCTCTCGCCCTTGCAGATTCCCTGCGTTTTCCCATTCATCCAAGGTTTCTTCAATCTTCGAAATATAATCCATCGCTCGGTCCTTTTCCTGCTGAATTTTACCCAAGAAATCATCTCGCTCTTGATGCATCTCCAGAAGTTTCGCATGATCATCCATCGCAAGCTCTTTCAATTCAAAAATAATCTCTAAATCTGAAGAATCTATAGAATCCCCAACTCGCAGAGCCAAGATCTTATCATCCGCCAAAACCAGATAAGACTCTACACGACCAAACTCACTCTTCTCCTTAAAGGCATCCATAGATACGTCCACTCGCTCTTCCAAAAGAACTCGGATCTTCTCAACATACACCATCGATTCGTCTTTTGCTCGCTGAAGCTGATCCGCCAATTCATGAGGATCAGCATTTGGATCTGCCAAAGTAAGAGCGGCCAACTCAGAACGAATTTGATCTGATACCGCCTGAATCTTTGGTAAGAGCTCTTTCGCAACAACCAGTTGACGCTGCAACTCTTCCAACCCTAAATCATCCTCCAAAGCCTCCAGAATCATTTCCAAATCACTTTCCAAGGCCTTCAGAGGCTCCCACCCAGAAAGATCCTCCTCATCACGCAGTCCATCAGAGTCAGCATTAACCCAATCTGACACGAACTCCAAAGCCTGTCTCATCATCTCCCCAGCCTGCTCTGTCAGGCGCAAAAGTTCTTCCGATTGATCTTTCTGCAACTCACTCGGGTCCAAGCCATCACGTTCCGCCATATCCGCACGAATCGCATCTTCCGCTTCCGTAATTTTAGCCTGTATTTCCTGAACCAATGACAATTGACGTTGAATCTCTGCCACACTCATCTCCGTCTCTAAACTATTTTGTATCTGAGATAACTCCTCTTTTGCACTTATCAAGGCATCCCACCCCGCAAGATCCCCCAATCCTCCGACGGCAGCTCCTTCTTCCTCCCTATCCGCTACCAATCCCTCAATCTCCGTCACACTCGCAAGACCCTGTGAAACGGCAACCCGCAATTCATCTAAAACTTCTCCGCTTGAGATCAGCCCATCCATTTCCGCACGCATATCCTCTCCCTTCTTCACAATTATCGCCTGCTGCTGACGAATGAACTCAATCGTCTGAGGCCCCCAGGCAAGCTTCTTATCATCTGAATCTTCTCGAATATCCAATAAGACATACCCTGTATCAACAAAAACTTTCCAACCATAAAGATCAGAAGGCGCTCTGTTATGAGGATCCTCATTACTCCAATCCAACACTGATTGTTCAATAGCCCGTGCAACCTCCCGCCCCTGATCTAACAAGGCCAGTATTTCTGATGCAAGCGTTGTTGCCGCCCCAAGCGTAGATTGAGCATACTCAATACGTACCGGCAGCTCCTTGATCAATTGAAAGGCTTGCATTATTTTCATCTGAACGGCTGCCACCGGCTCACCCATTTCCAAATCCGATATAGCCGAATTCACCGTAAGAACCTCCCCTTTTAAACCCTGCAAATCAGCCCATCCCTTCAACATAGTCGAACGTCGATCCTCCCCCTCGTCAACCCACGAAGATATTCCATCCTCAACCGCAGTAATATCCGACAGAAGACGCTCTCGATGATCAATCAGTTGCTGTATGATTTTTGCCGAATCCGTATTCGGATCATACAGCATGGATGCCTCAAGATTTATTTGCGCTTCTCGAATCCTCGGTGGCAGGCTCTCCAATAATTGAAACTTTTCACCTACTTCTTCCTGCAGAGACTCTAAAGGCATTCCCTCTAAAAGCTCCCTAATAGTCGCCTCCACTCCCAGAACCTCATCTCGAGTCTGCATCAGCTCAGGCCAACCCGCCAAGGACTCATGATCTCGACCGGTCCCATCCGCAACCCACGCAAGAACGCCGCTCTCAACCGCATCAATCTCCGCTTTCACGAGATCTCTCTGCCGCTCCAACTCGGCTCTTACCTCTGTTGGTCCCTGACTTGCACTATGAAGCACCTCAGTCTCGGCATCCCCGACAACTTCCTTAAAAACCTTCCCCATCACCTGATGTTTCATCATAAATTCATTATTCGCATTCAAAATCAGGAGATTTACCTCATCCGTGGACAAGCCAGCATTAATCTGAGAAAGCACCTCCCCGGACACACTCATCACTTCTGACGATGCTGATTGATAGCTACGAAGCCTTTCCGACAAACCTCTTCCATCTTCTTCATATTTAATAAATTCAATCGCCGGACTTTTTCCCAAGACGCTATCTATAAAAACAAGATCATTGGCCGAAGAAACCTCATTCCTATCAATCGTCTGAGGCCCATTTTCGACACGTTGCACGGCGGCCGAAACATCATCCCCCGCAACAACATCCGGCTGATCATCAGAAGGCGCTTCTTTCGTCTCTTGAACCACTAAAAAGTCTTGCCTAATGAGTTCCAACGCCACTTCCGCCGCTTCGAGCTCTTCAACAGTCGTCGGCGAAGGTCTCTGATCAAAATCCGACAAGGCCTGCCGCACAGAAGAAACATCCCCCGGCCCATTCAAACTATAGGAAAGCATCTCACTTTCTAAGTTCATTTTTGATAATTCCAAAACCCCCCATTGCTCTTGCAACATCACCGCATCCGGCTCCAAAGTAGAAAGTCCCTGCAGAGCCAAAAAATCATTTCGTATTTGTGCCAACGTATTTTCCGCCACTTCAACTTCCTCAATCGTCATCGGCGCTAACCGAGAAAATGCTACCAAGTCTGCCTGAGCAGACCCGGCATTAAGTCCTGTTGACTCTACGTAAGCCAGCATTTCACGCTCCAATAAGTCTCTTGCTGCACCCAAAGCTGTCAATCGCTCCTGCAAAGAAGGTCCCGAAGGCACTGCTGCCTCTTCCTGAACAATACTCTCACTTTCCACAACATCCCCTTTCATCACCAAAAATGCTTGCTTGATTTCTTCCAATTCACTTTCTGCCACGTCGACCTCCTCAACCGTCGTCGGTACTGAAAAGCTATTCAATGCTTGCTGCAAAGAAGTCACATCCTCCTCCCCGCTAAAAGAATACGACATCATCGCATTCGATAATTCCATTTGTGATACTTCTAAAGTCGCCAATCGCCCCTGAAGACGCACCGTAGAAAAATCCATCTCCTCCAAATCACCCCCCTCACTCCCCACCTCCGAATCAAGATTGAGCGCCCCATCTTCTGACACCGACACCAACTCGTCTTCAGACACTACTTCATCATCCAAGTCATCCAAATTAATCCCATCAGGCTCGGCAAATAAATCTTCCCTTGCCACCAAAGGCGTTTCAGTCTCTTCTAGTAATCCCGACGAATCTAAATCTCCCAAAGAAATAGTTTCGAAATCATCCAGAGCAATCCCTGCAGGAGACTCTGAATCTACAACCTCCTCATCACCCAAATCCAGACCCATCTCATCAAGCAACTCATCAGCCTTTTCCTCCACAGCATTCGAAAAATCACCATCGTCCATCTGATCGATAGCAGCAAGCAACTGATCAGCCGCTTCTGTCACAATATCCGAAGAATCCTGCACAACCTCCTCATCACCTCCTCCACTCATCGACTCATCAATCATATCATTAACATCTTCTGTAAGAGCCTCCTGATATTCCTCTGACTCCGAAAAAGAGGTCATCCCAAGATCTTCAAGCAACTGATACCTCCCTGCTGCCTCCTCCTCCGCAGAATTATAAACCTCTGCAGGCGACCCTAACCCCACATCCTCATCATCCACAGGATTCATCCCAAGATCTTCAAGCAACTGAACAGTCCCTTCTGACAAATCATCATAAGAATCCACAACCGCTCCCTCCCCAACAATCTGCTTCAAAACATTCCCCGGAAGATTATAAGCCCCCGTAAATTCATCATTAGCCCGTCCCAGAAAGAGATTTACTTCTCCGAGAGAGGCCCCACCATTAAGCAATGCAAACGCCTCAATAGACACTTCATTAGCCCGCTCCAAAGCCGCTTGCCGAGCTCGAATCCTATCGGTAGTGGACCCACCATTTTCTTCAAATTGAATAGTGGCAATCGCCGGATTCTTCCCCAATTCACTATCTATAAAAATAAGATCCTCCGCCGAAGCAACAGAACTCCTCTCAATCGTCTGTGGGCCACTTGCAACACGATTCACTGCATTCAAAATATCGGCATTCGTAACAAACGTTGGTGTCACCGACGCCGTCAAAAATCCCCCCACCCCCGGTGAAGACTGCATCAAGGTCGCTCCTAAAAAGCCCTGCATTCCCAGACTCAAAGTCAAAAGCGCGAGAACCGGAGCATACTTTTTCATGTCTTATAAATTCTATCACAAATTACAAAAATCCACGAAAAAAGGCCTTGATTCCCAGCCTTTTCCTTTCTAATTTACACAATCGATCGCAATCGATCCTCCCACACCTGACGCAAAGACTCTATTTTTATCTCAGACAAGACCTCTCCAGCCTGTTCAATAATCATCACATCGCCCTCTATAACCTCCCCCACCTCAATTCCGCCCAGCTTCATAACTTCATCCGTTTGATCACTCGCGACGAGCACTCCCAAATCCTCACTAAACAAAAAGTGCGGCACTGATACGCCTTCTGGAATATTTAATTTCACATTTCCAAACGCCGCCACCCCCAAACCACCACGCAAAATAGGACTGGCCATAGTAAACAATTCTTGCGAAACGCCTTCTCTCACTTGCTGCGCTAAATTTTTAAACTTTTCATAATCAAGTTCCGGCAGACGTGTGTCTTCTTTGTCACAAACCCGAAGAAACTCCGAACCGCCTAGATCCTCCGAACGCCCTCCCAATAAAAACAATTTCATGCCCGACTTATGGGATAAAATTTTCGAAGGCACTTTGTCGACCTCCATCACGCGTCCAAATACCGAAATTAAAGCACTCGGTGGAATCGACTTCCCCCCAGACTCGTTATAGAGCGATACGTTTCCGGAAACGATCGGAATATTAAGTTTCTTAGAAGCCTCTTTCACGCCCTCCACGCCCGCAACAAACTGCCCCATCTGATCTTTTTTTTCCGGATTTCCAAAATTCAAACAATCCGTCATGGTCAAAGGCTCCCCACCCACACAAGCCAGCTTCAGCGTCGCCTCAAAAACAGCCGACTGGGCCGCATATTTTGGATCAATTTTCGCCAAATTCGGATTCCCTGCCGTCGCAATAACAACGCCTATTTTTCCCTCGGGAGCGTCTTTAAGCTCAGAAAAATCCTGAAACGGCGTGATCACAGAAGCCGCCACAGCCCCGCGCTCATGGGCCGTATTGCCCTGGACGTTCTTGTCATACTGCTCATAAATCGGTTCATCAGAAGCGATGTTCGGAGAAGAGAGTAACTTTGCAAACGCTTCTTGAAGTTTCATTTCGCCAAAATTATAAGAGGAAACTTAGTATTGTCACTTGACTTTTTATTGAAAACAGTGTAAAAGATGTACACAAAACAAACATAGAAACCTGACGAATATTTCTTCGCCACGCCTTTTCCTATGTTTTCCATTCTTTTATCTTCATTCTTCGTGTTTCAATCCTCTTTTATTGCGGACGGAGAGATCACCGAATCCTACCACGCTGCAGCCTGGAAGGGGCACTTTTCAGCTCAAAATTTCCAAGATCCTACCGAAAGAAAACAACTTATTGCCTACCGAAGAACTCTCTCCCAGGGAATGAATGCTTTACCCAAAGCGCACACAAAACAACTCAAAAAACTGGAATTGCGCAACAAAGCGCATTATTCACGCGGTATGGCCAATCACGAAAAACTCATCCTCAACACAGGGAAAATAAAAACCCGTGATGAATTCATGAGTGTTTTTATTCATGAGATGGGACACATCGTCGATCTCGGGCACCTCAAAGGAACCAAAGGACACCGAACCAAATTTCGTGACGGTAAAAGATCAATCTTTTCCGATGACCCCAGCGTGAAATTTTATCGTATTTCTTGGATCAACGACAAAAACCGACGACGCGGTACCAAGCGCAAAGACTTTGTCTCGGGTTATGCCATGAGCGATCCTTTTGAAGACTTCTCCGAAAGCTACTTGTTCTACCGACTTCACGGAGACAAATTCCGACACATTGCCCGTACATCAACCTCTCTGCGAAGAAAATATGATTTCCTTCGAACAAACGTTTTCAACGGCGAAGAATTCCAAACGGAAAAACAAAACGCTCAGTTCACCCACGGAAAACTATGGGATGCCACGCTTTTGCCGATTACCAGCTTATAAGCTAAGCTAGCCACGATGATCTATGAAGGCAAAGCAAAACTCTGGGCGAGCATTTTAGGCCGAATGCCGGGCGTTTTGGCAATTTTCTTATCAGGATCCCTCGCCCAACACAAAGGCAATAAAACATCAGACATCGACTTTTTTATCATAGCCCGTGAAGGACAGATCTGGACCGCCAGATTTTTTATTTTCGTGATCCTCAAAATCACCAGACAACTTGCCAAACCCCACCGTCATGCAGGAAAGATCTGCCCGAATCACTTGATCACCCACCAACACTTAGAAATTCAAGAAAAAAATGATTACAGTGAAAAGCTTTTTGCTGCTAATAAACCTCTCTACGACCCCTATAATTTATTTCAAGATTTTCAGAATGCCAACGCATCCTGGATCAAAAAATTTAAAAAACAAAAAATAAAATCATCACGGCCTCCCAAAGCTAAAAAATTTTTAGAAAAATATTTAGAAAAAATCCAAACCTCTCGCATAAAATCAAACCCTGAGTATCTTACTCCTGGCGCCAAAATCATTTTATCTGATACCGAACTGCGCTTTCACCCAAAACCCAAATGTTCTTTATAGCCATTCTCCTTTCAACCTTTGCCTACGCCCTCCAGGGTATTTTTATGGTGCGATATATCCGCTCGATGGATCATCTATCGGCCGGCATGTATCGGACGCTCTCACTGAGCATTTCCATGCTACCTCTTTTGTTTTTAGCCGGGTGGGAAAATATCTCCCAAGTACTCCCCTTCATCCCCACTCTCATTCTCGCCGCCGTACTGGGCGCCGTAGGCCAATGGACCAGCTTCTTTGCCTATCAAAGCCTCCCCGTTGGAACCGTACAAGCCCTCGGCGCTTCCAGTCGCGTCATCGGCCTGATCATCTTGGGCGTGTTGTATTTCGGCGACCAAGTAACCGGCGAACAATACTTTTGGATGGCCGGCATTATCATCGCTACCAGCCTCCTGGCCATGGCAAAAAACCACATGCCCCACCTCGACACCAAAGTCATCAGTGGCATCATCTGGGAAGTCATTTCCGGCTTCCTCGTCGCGCTGGCCTTTTTCTTTATGGGCAAAGTATCGAAAGAACTCGATCCTTTCGTCTCGGCTTATTTCTGGGAAACCTTTATCGGAATCACGAGTTTTCTCATCGCCTTTACCCGTCAAAGCTTTGGCGGAAAAAAACTGGAAAAAATCAGCCTCAAGACCTTTAAACGCATCCTCCTTGTTTGCTCCCCCACCATGGTAGGCACCGGTGGATTCGCCTACGCCGTCACCATAGGCCCCATCGGTCTGGCCTCCGCCATCGGCACCGCTGGCATCCCACTGACAACCCTCATGGCCCACTACCTCTACCACGAAAAACTCACCCGCACACAGTGGTTCTGGATTTGGATGACCGTGGTGACGATTGCTGGGCTAAAGCTGAGTTTGTAATCACCCCCAACCCCTCTTTAAAAAAGAGGGGCGCCTGTTCTACATTTTTTCACCTCAGTACGAACTTCAAAGCATGAAAACCAAGTTCCCTCCTTTAAAAAAGGAGGGCTAGGGTAGATTAAGTTCAGACAAAAAAAAGCCATCGCAATAAATCGCGACGGCTTTTCTTACAAAACCAAAACTTTACAGTCCGACTTGTTCAAAAACATCTCCAAGCGTTGCCAATGAATCTACTTTCGTATCTTCAACAAGAGCTGCTACATCTACTGTTTCCACTGTTTCTGTAACATCTGCATCAAAGGCTTCAACCGTAACAACCTCACCAACTTCCAAATGAGCTAATTGATCAGCAACAACAACTTTCTCATCCTCAAACGGTCTTCCGTAACTGCTATTTTTTTCAGCCATGATCATAAAGATTAAAAAATAAGATCGGACCTCTTATACCGACTTATTTCAAAATGTCAAGGATTTCTGTCAAGTTTTCCAAAGACCGGTCCGCCTGATCTGATCCTTCCCCCATTGTAAAATCGCTCAAGACACTCCAGCACCCGATACCCGCCGCCTTTGCCGCCAAGATGCCCCGTTCAGAATCTTCAATCGCCAGACAAGATTCCGGTGTAAATCCCACTTTTTCAACCGCTTTCAAGTAACACTCTGGATACGGTTTACTCCGCTCAAAATCCTCTCGGGTCAGCACAAAATCCATATACTGCGTAACGCCGGTTTTATCATGCACAATATCAAAAGCCTGCTTGTACGAAGCGGTCACAATGCCCATTTTATATTTTCCCGAAGCTTTTAATTGTTTCAAGACTTCTTCCACATCATTTTTTAACGGCACGCCTTCCGCCACCAAACTTCGATAAATTTTATTGCGCTCCTCCCGCATCTGATTTCGCTCTTCTTCTGAAAATCCCAATACCCGCTGTGCCACCTGAAAAATCCCCCGACCATGTTTGATCGTCTCTTCTTTGTAGAGCTCGACCGCATCCGCCTTAAATCCAATTCGATCAAACACCTGCTGAATCGCCTGTGCATACAAATGCTCGGTTTCCACCAGCACCCCATCATTATCCCAAAATATCGCTTTTATTCCCATTCGATCGTTCCCGGAGGTTTAGAAGTTACATCCAACAATACCGCTGAAATAGATTTATCTTCGAGTATTTTCTCAGCGACTTCCTGGAAAAAACTCTGGGGCAATTTTCCCACACTCGCACTCATGGCATCAATCGAATCAATCGGTCGCAGAACAATCGTCTCTTGACCTACATCATTAAATGAAATGGGCAAAAGCACGGTCGGAAACTGCCACACATCTGAATACAATTTTTGTTCAACAAGAGTTTCCGTCACGATATGATCCGCCCGCTGTAAAATCTCGACCCGATCGGCATCCACACAGGTCTTGGGCGCCACAATGCGCTTGATACTGCCTTCAAAATTCTGTCCCAACATCACTACACAGCGATTAATTTCTTTGTAATGATTGATCAGCTTGGTCGCCAACTGCTCCTGTTTTGCCAGATCAAAACCGTCTATTTTCAAAAGCCCCGGATGTCGATAGCTTCGTCCGTCCCCTTGGACGCCCACCGATTTAATCGGCAGCACCATAAACGCCTTCCGCTTTTCCTGCATGGTAAAGGCATTCAACTGCCCCATGCCCCGCGGAGCAATATCCACGATTTCTTCTGTAGCGTTACACAGGATCCGTACTCCCAGTCCCGGTCCCGGGAAAGGATGACGCCAGACCAAATCATGAGGAAGTCCCAAGAATTCTCCCAACGCCCGGACTTCGTCCTTGTAGAGCTCTTTGATCGGTTCAATGATCTTGCCCTCATCGATAAGTTTTTGGACCTCTGGCGCGCGATTGTGATGCGTTTTGATCTTCGCCGCATGCTTCGTCCCGCCCGTCTCAATCGTATCGGGATAGATCGTTCCCTGCGCCAAAACCCAATCCCCGTGCAGATCATTATGACTAAAAAATTCTTGCTGCACATCCAAAAAGGTATGCCCGATGATTTCACGCTTTTTCTCCGGATCATACTGATCTTTTAAGTTTCCTAAAAACTGATCCGCCGATCGCAGTGTCGTCAGGTCCGCGCCAATGGCTTTCAGAGACGTCTCCACAAAGTCAACTTCCCCCTGCCGCAACATCCCCGTATCCACAAACAGGCCTTTCACTCTTTCTGGGCCCAGTATCTGGGATAAAAAGGCAAAACTCACCGTCGAGTCCACCCCGCCGGAAACAAACAAAAAGACATTTTTATCGCCGACTTGTTCTTTGATTTTTTGCTTTTCTTCTTCGAAAAATTTTTCAATCGTCCAGTCCCCTGAAACTTCACAGATCGTAAGAAAATTCTGCAAGACCTGCCCGCCAAACTCCGAATGTGTCACCTCCGGATGAAACTGAATGCCATATAAGTTTTTTTCTTGATTCCAAACCGCCGCATGACCGCAAGCCTCTGTCTGACCACACACCTCAAAGCCCTCTGGCAGCTGCGTCACTTCATCCCCGTGCGACATCCAAAACACAGACTTCTCCGGAATATCTTTGAACAAGGCACAATCCGATGTCACCTGTAATTCCGCGCGACCATATTCTTTAATTTTCCCCGGCGTGACCTCCCCGCCCAAACTTCGACACAAATACTGATGCCCATAACAAATCCCGAGCACCGGTTTGCCCAGCTTAAAAATTGCTGGATCACACTGCGGGCTGTCTGCATCAAACACACTCTGCGGTCCCCCCGATAAAATAATGCCTTTAATGCTCTCATCCCCCATCAGATCTACGGTCGCCGCTTCCGGCTCGAGGATTTCGGCCAACACATTTTGCCGTCGAATACGACTCGCAATCAGATGCGCGTACTGTCCCCCAAAATCGATAATAACAACTTTTTCGTGGCTCATGGCCTCGCCAGTATAACCAAATGTATATCACCATCAAGCGCTTCTACGCTTTGTCGCTTCCAGTTTTTTAAATCTAAATCAGACGTCCATCCCACGCCGTCTCCCACCAGCTTCGGTGCGATAAAAATCTGTACTTCATCCACTAAGTTTTCCGCCAAAAGCGCCCCCGCCAATGTCGGACCACACTCCGTCATCAGCGAATCTATACCCAACTTTCCACATTCATCCAATACTTCTTCCAAATCATGCGTATTAAAAAAATGCAATTTTCTATCAGAAATTTTAAAAATATTCGCCGTCTCAGGAATATCTGATTTTTTACCCAAAATAATAATATCTGGGTTGCTCCCTGCCACACCTCGAACATCAAGTTTCGGATCATCTGCTAAAATAGTCTTCACCGTCGTCAAAATCGCTGAATACTGTGATCGCATCACATGGACCCTTTTTCTTGAAATTTCATTGCTTAAATAGACCTCGTCACCGCCCGTTATGCACCCATCCAAACTCTGCGCCATTTTGACACACAGATACGGTTTTTTCTGCGTAATAAATTTTTCAAAAAAAGGATTCAGTGCTTTAAACTCCGGGATTTCTAATACTTCCACGTCCATCCCCGCGGCCCTTAACTTTTCCACATTTTTTCCACTAAAGTGTGGATCCAAAGCGCCGATTACAACTCTTTTGGGTTTTAAATTGATCAACTTTTGTGTACAAGAAGGCGTCTGCTTTCCCGCAAAACAATCGCACGGCTCAAGCGTCACATAAACCGTACTCGCCTCCAATAAAGCATCCCCCAAAGCATTCGCCTCAGCATGCGCACCACCAAAATTATCATGCACGCCCTCGGCGACAATTTTATCATCGCGTACCACCACACACCCCACTCTCGGATTAGGAGAAGTTTTGTGAGGATCCACGTGCGAGGCAAGCTGGGCCGCATACTTCAAAAAAAAGATATCTGATGGCATCTCTTTCTTTCTATCTCTTTTTTCTAAAAACTCAAACCGTAGTTATGCCCAAGTTTTACACGGACGCCGGTTATAGATCATCAAACTCTGCCAAAATCGCATCCTGTTCCGTTTCTTCTTTTTCGTTATGAGCCGCTTCTTTTTGCCGAAGCGTTTGCTGTTTTTCAACTCGGTTTTTAGCGGATTCCAAAGCTCGTTTCTTTGCTTCCACCGGATCAACATTTTTACTCCCATATTTTTCTTCAATCTCGGCCAGTTTTTTCTTCTCTCGCATCAAAATTCCACGCAATTTCTCCACCTGTTCTCCGTTCATTACCTCGGTCAGGTTAAACCAATACTGCCGCTCTCCATCATTCATGGAGTCCGATCGCAAAATCAATTCCACCAGTTCCCCATCATTGGCTAAAAGATTCTGTGAGACATGAAAGTCCGCCAGTGTTTTCCCCGAAGATGTCTTGATTTGTGTGAGATCCATAGTGTTTAGATTATACCGCTATCCCTCAAAAGGATGCAAGAAAGAAGATTCATTTTACTACACCCGCCCCTCAGAAACCCCCAGCAAACGAGTGATATCTGAATAACTATTCACCCGCTCCGTTTCGTCATTAAAATTCACTTTGGCATTACCACCAAACCAAGCACTATCAAACGAAAGCGTTCTATAAGCCGTAGGAGAAAGACCTGAAACCGCTTGTAACAAGTTCAGCGGAATATATTCACCATTCTTACTGAGAGAGGCTCCCCCATCTCCAAGTTTTTGGAAAAAACTAGTCATCCGAATGATATTACTATCAGATGCAAAGGGCTCAAGAGATTCCACCACTTGTTTTGTAAGAGCTTCCTCATCTACTTCCGACCAAGAAGATGAACCGCTCGTCGATGCCGATTGATAGACCTTTCCCGCAGCAGCAATACTATATTCTTTATCTCCCACCATGATCCCATCCATACCCGGCAACTTAACACCGACCAAAAGTTCACCAATCACCGAAAGCTTTGCCTGTACCTGCTTAGGAGAGAGGCCCGCCGCATCAATGGCATCCGCAGGATCTCCTTCAGATTCCGGATCATAATCAGCATCTTTATCCAAAATCAAATCCAAGGCGTCATCTGTCCACTCGGCTAAAACATGACCATTGATCAGAACCTCTTTGTTATCACTCACTGATACTTCAGCTTTGAGTAAAGATTTAAACCCATCCAGTGAAATTTTTCCCGTCAGATTAATCTTCAGATCTTTCGTCTTTAAAACAGGGATCAATTCCTTTCCTTTTTCAACAAGGGCCTCTTCCACTTCGTTCGGGTGTACCGTTTTTTCCGAAACATCTACATAGGCTTGGACCTTCCCCAGTAAAACTTTTTTTGGATCATCATCCAGAAGATCTTCCCACGCCGCTATATTTTTACGCTCGGTATCAATCTTTTCGCCATGCTCCTGCCAGATCGCAACTTGCTCCGTATTATTTTCTACAAACTCAGGTTTCGTCCCCTCATTCTTTAATATCGCTTCCAGTTGTTCAGGTTTCCCCGACATAAACGCCATCATAATTTTTAACATATTGATCAACGGTCCAAAACGAGAAAGAATCTTTTCTTCCATCGAAAAGGAAGACTCAGCTTCACCTTTCCATTCCCCATATTCCAATTGTCCCCCACTCTCAACAAAAGTTTTATATTTATCATGGATCGTAACGGGATCTTTTAGGTTCATCGTTTCGTAAAGCCCTTCTCGACGATTGATTTCATTCTTAATCTCTTCGATCCGCTGAGGATCCTTGATGGTTGCCATCTTCTTAGCACTCGGAACGGTGACACGCTTCTCTGTTTTTTTATCCTGAATCCGAGCATAGATCTTAGGACCCTCTCCATCTCGAGGCCCATAGGTTACTATCAACACCGAATGGTTACTTTCATATAATTGCTCAAAAGTTGAAGTATGAAGACTTTTATAAATTTCTTGTTCCAGAAAATCAACTTTCTTTTTCCCGGTCAATGTCTCTCCAATCATCTCAAAGAAAGCCTTAACACCGCCCCCTTGCTCCGCTAAAAAAGTATCACGAATCAAGTCCCCAAGATCATTTGAATCAGGAAGATGCGCGGTTTCCGAAGGATTGAGATTCTTCTGAAGCTCAATGTTCACCGAATTAAAGATTTCATTCCAATTAATATCTGTCTTTGGTTTGCCCTTGCTCGCGGCTTTCGCATTAAAAGCGGCTTCCAAATCTGCCCGAATCGGAAGGAGCAAGGCAGGAATGCCTAAAGCGATCTTCTTTGCGGCCTCTCTACGAAGCCTTAACTGCTCCTTCCTCTCCGGCGAAATCCTCGGACGAACGACAGCCGCCGCCGGAGACTCTGGCTTATCGGCCGTGGACACCGGCTTTTCGGATGACACGGGAAGCGTTTCCCCCGCCTCCGCTCTCGTGCTCTCTACCAAAATCTTCATCGCCGCCGCAAGATCAATCTTTGGATTCTTTTTCAAAATCACTGAGAGCGAAAGCGCCAACGGAGGATATTTAGTCAATATTCTTCTCATAGATTCTTTCGAAAGAGATACATTCCGCCCATCTCCTGTCGGAATCAATCCAATACCCTTCCCATCCTTTAATCTCAACAAAATGTCATCAATCCCCACCTGTAACGCTTTCGGATCAAGATCCGCCACCACATCAGAACTCTTTAACATAAGCGCTATTCCCAGAATCTGTTGATCAAAATTAGACGTCAAAGATATTTCCAAAAATATATCTAGAGCTTCCTCATACGATACATCTGGACCGCCAGCCTTCTCTACCATGTCCTTCATCACAGGATCATCTTTAAGCTCTTGCATCAGATCCTTAAAAAACACACGCGCGACCTCACGCGCCGCTTCTAATTTTTCTGCTGTTACTTCTGGAACATCCGCTACAACGTCTCCTATAGCAGGAATCACGGAGACTGGAGCAAAGATGCCCGGAAATTGTTGAAAAATCTCTCCCAAAACATTAGTTCCTTTTTCCCCCCAACAACCCCCGATAACATCCCCTAAAGGATCTTTCGAACTAGATTTCAAGAGAGACACCAACTGATCCATCCAATGCGGATACTGCGTTCCCAGTAAAACAATAAGCTGATCAATACTTGCCTTTGGATTTTTAAGCATATCAGGCGAAAGTCCGAAGACCGCCAAAACATCATTTAGTTCCTCTCCCGAGGCATTTTCC